>Ga0210059_1009870_pt1 | contig 14818 bp, 9 predicted proteins | sample Ectturendosymbi2_FD_188042 | JGI IMG/M metagenome (GOLD analysis project Ga0210059, IMG submission 188042) | Ecteinascidia turbinata endosymbiont from Florida, USA - Sample 2 (SPAdes) (version 2) | ecosystem: Host-associated > Tunicates > Ascidians > Unclassified | place: Key West, Florida...
GTCAGTTTGTTAAGATGTTATGATTTATGAGCTTGTATTACGAAATTTTAATTGTAGTCTTGAGTTTGTTTTTTCTCTGCTGTTACTTCAGCCTTTCAACTTTTCACCTGTAAGCTTTGCTTGCAATTTTCAGGACTGAGGATGAGTAATTTTACGTGAAATCGATTTCCTATTAAAAATTTGCTGATCGATTCCTTGCTTACACCCATCGAGGAAAGCACATACCAATGGACTAGATTACCTAAAAGAGATTCACGGTTTGGTGGCTATGATGTGTGGCGGCCAGAACATGGCGCCACATGTAAATAAATGGTCACCGCTAGATGGTGCCCATGAGTAACAAGTCACTGTGATAGTCACCACAAGCAAATTATCGTAATTCTCTTATCCCTATATAATGATAGTGCAACGTAGTAGAGCGAACTCGTCGAGGGAGCTCTACTGCTGGTTGCTTTCCTGTTAGTCAATGCCCCGAATTGCCATCTTTCTCTTGTGCTTGCCTCAGTAGTTCAAGGCGATGCAGTCAACTGCAACAGATGCCGCTGACAATTTGGCCTTCTCTCTCCTCCATGAAAGAATAAAACTTGCCCTAACCCCTGTTACTTGTAATCTCTATGTGCATATCAATTCACCATGCTATAGTAAACTCTTGTTCTTTGTATAAAAAGATAAAGGTCGCAGTGCTTAACGTTGTATTAATAAAATCATGAGTGAATACAATCCTGTTGTGATAAACTGAGCGGGTCGAGCAAAACCTGCGGGTCTAAATTTTTTAATTGTTAACTTGGGCGTGCCATGGACACTTCCTATTAACCAGTGCTCTCGCGTAGTTGTCCTAAACGTGTGCTATTCTTCTTTAGAAGGGAACTGCCACACTCGCCATCAAAGGGTTTTATAGTTTTTTGCTCTATAGCGCCACCTCCCGATCGCATTTTGTTTGCTTCCGAGCGTCATCGGCTTCACATCAGCTTCCATCAATACAATTCTACCTCCGGCGAAGCTCAGAGAACACCTAACTTGCCCAAAATTTTCCTGCTGACAAACTCTCCGTCCCGTTACCATTGTCTTTCCGCAGAAAGCGGTTTTCCACATCATATTGAAAATCCAAATTTTAAACGTCAATCAAATTTGGTTTTCCAACAGCATTTCGTTAATGCCAAATCTGTTGTTCAATATGACCCCTTTTCAGTAGACGTACCCTGAATCGCTCGCGCTCGCCTGGCTACGTGTTAAAACTCACCGGACGTTCAAACTAAACGTGGGAAACATCAAGTAAATGTGGAGGGTAAGTAAGAAAAGTTTCAAAAACTGGCTGCCAATATGTTGCATATTTTTTTTAGAAATACTCTGATCTGACATTTAACTTTTGTCAAAAAGCTCGTATAATAAAAACTTCTATTGTTAGAGCAGTTGGTTAAAACAACCAAAAAAAACTGTTTTGTTTAGTTGAATCAAAAAATTGACTAAAGCAACCAATTTTTGCTAACATTAGTAACCAATCCAGATTTAGACTGTACGCGACTAATACTGGCGACATTTACTGATTTTTCAAATCAGTTCAAACAAAATGTTAGGTCTAAATCACCAAAAACTTTTAAATAGACAATGCCTTGATAAAATCAATTCTTCTACTTCCTGAATTTTTATCGTATAATTATCAAAATCTCTTATGAAGAAAAGTTGGTGTAGTCTACACAATTTACGCTTAACACATGATCAATCAAAAACATTGTAATAGTAATTTTTTGTAATCACACCCTCAACCTGATGCTTGCACATTGTTTACATTACTTACACATCCGTCACTTGCCTTCTCTCATATAATAGATTTTGGTAATATAAATGAGGCATAGTAATGCCACTGATCTTTAAGAAAGCTGAAATATAGAAAATCCTTAGCATTTAAAAGTGTTCCAGCTATTGAGCAAAACAGTGATTGGAAAAAAATTCTTTTTACTCCAACAGAGACTCTGCCCAAATAATTTTTTATCAAACTTTCAAAGAGAGGACAGACGTCACGTTGCACAGGAGCAATGTATTAGCTTATCCATAGAAGTTTTGGAAGACTGAGGTTTTTTCGTTATATCGGACTGCTATTCACCATTAGCGATTTTTTTCAAGAAGTGTCGTTATCACTTTTGAAATCGGATAACTTATGAAAAGAATCAATGAATCATTTATGCAGTGATGTTTTGGTCCAACAAGGTGGCATTTCCGGAGGAGAAATCGTTACTGCAAATAAGAATGACAAGCGAAGGAGCTGCATATAAAAATTGGTTTCGTTTACTGACATTGCTCTGCAGTGACAAAACAGTGGACGACAAAATGGCCTTATATTGCGAATGTTGTTTTCCAAATAGTACAAAATTATGGTGAATAAAGTTACTTTCTTAGGTTTTATGGGGGGGATCGCCCCCCCTGGATCCGCCCCTGAGCATGGCTACTGGTATTGAATTACTAGTAAGCTTTTCAAGAAACCGTGGCTGTACAGGGATGCATTTGGCCGCAAATGCAAAAAGAGAATGCGTCTCATTCTCTGTAGAGTCGAAATCTGCAAGCATTGATTTTGCGTATTACGTTGATCTTGTTGGACTGCATTAGACCAGTCCCGTTTGAAGGGTTTGAATCCACCAGCAAATTTTTGATAGAAAATCGATTTCACGTAACAATACGCATCTTCAGTCCTACAATATTTTTAAAATAGTTTCATAAGATTGTAGGACTGGAGATGCGTACTATTACTTGAAATTGATTTCTATTAAAAAATTTGCAAATAGATTCAAACCCTTCACCTCTGTCGAGACTAGTTACTTGCATTAGGCCTTTTTATGAAAATTGAACGGACAAACTTGCTGTTGATTTGCGCGGCCTGCGTGTTTTGAAATATTTTTCACTTGCCTGAAGAATGAGATGCAACATCATTCGAACAGTAAGCAAATGCTGAAAAAGCTAACAGCCTCCGAGAATGTTCATAAAGCTTTGCTCGTCCAACTTGTGACGTTGGTTTTGTTGCCAATTGCCTACGTAATAAAGTATAACTTCGGTCATATATACAACTTTAACACGCGACTCGCCAGTCATGGTTAGTGGAGGGAGGTAAACAAAAACCTGGGGTTCACCCACATAAAGACTTGAAAGAAAGTCATTAACCATTCCCAGTTGGAGTCACCAACCGCCTTCCCATGTAATAGTTGATTCGGTGCTACAGTCAGAAGCTAGCGTCCATAAAAAAAGTTCATCTTTAGGATTTATACATTACAAACACTTAGACAGATTGGAAAAGCCACTCTAGAGCAGGCGTATGCCTACCTAGTTATCATGAATCAGCTGAATGACGAAACAGCTCTAGCGTACCATACCAATCGCTTGGATAAGCTTTTCCGCTGACGCTTCCTAATTCCATATTGCTCTACGTCGGCCGTGAGGTTGTCAGCACAGTCTACGCTGCAGCCGTGCCGTTATGAGCCAAGAATGCGCGACGCAGCGCTGCCAGAGATTTAGTGAGTGGGTTCATTCAAGCTGAAGGTTAAACAATGAAAATCTAGAATCCGTCTAGGTGTTTGCAGTCAGAGGTCAGAATGTTTGCTCTGTCAATTGGAGAATTCGTCGCAGACGGTGAATATTGTACCGTGCGCTTATTATTGATAGGCCTTTGTTTTCTTCGAAAAACCAGCAGTCGTCATTCTGTGGTGGGTTTGGATAGCACCAGAATTACTCTCCATCTCACGTGAGGTGTTACGAGGTTGTGAGCCCGATTTGACCAACTATGTTAGTCGGGTTTCAACAGCATTTTTGACACGCTTCTTCCAGAAAACTGAGAGAAGTTACCACTCTGCAGGTTGTGATTACGCGATTTGTCAGCGCAGCGTCCGGGTATGAGAGCAAATTATTTCGCTGCTGATCGTGAAGAATGGAAGCAAGTGCTCGATGACTAAGTTACCAGATTGTGTCATTCTTCCGCGTTATTCACTCGAAGAGGAAAAGCCACTGTCGTGTGGCAAATGATTTCTTGGTAGCACCGCTTTGCTACTCAGTACTGCAAAATCGCAGCTTGTAGGTCGATAAACTTAGTTACGCTATACCAATATCTGGAAGCTAAAACGCCCTCAGTCATTTTAATAACCTCCCCACTGCCTTGGAACATGCTCAGATAATGAGCAAGGGTAATTCCGTCATGTCTCTGATGCCTTACGGGTGAAATTTTGCAGCAGTCGCACCCTTCTGCTTTAAACTTTGTTCAAGGTTTCGACCAGTTCGCATCACAGCTATAGCACTATGTTTCCGAATCATGTTCGAATACTTTTTCTGCATTGGAGAACTTCAGAAGGGAAATAGTACCCGTTCCCTGACCGCCAGCCCGGCCACATCACCCAGCATTACCGAATTCGTATAGATCTGGGTGTTCTGACAGACTTGTGTTACGGCCTGTTAGAACATCAGTTTATTCAGGTTGGCAAAATCAAATGACTTGTGGAATCTGTTTAAAATCGAATACCTTCTGCTTCTGGCAATGAGCGTTTTAACCAAATTCGCGGGTAGAAAATGTGATAAACTAAAAGCCGATGTCAAGCGAAATTTTTGACTTCACGCCATGTGCGCATGCACCGAGCAATATTCTACACATGAAATACGCTGAAAAAAACTGATGATTAGGGCTTAGGGTTTGGTGTTTAGGTGTGTAGGTTTACGATTTGGGTTAGGGTTAGAAAAAAAATAATTGAGGTCTAAGACTAAGTCCAATATTTTTCAGTGGTCGTGGTTGTTCTCGCACCATAGTTTGTTGTGGGTGTCTGACATGTAAACAAAAAGTTTTAATTTACACAACACACATCAAAAAAGCAATCGCCAAACTTTATCCTTTACTCTGAGAAAAGAAATAACTGAAAAACAACAATAGGTCAGAAATTTCGCAGAGGTCAGAAATTTCGCTTGAAACCGGCAACTTCACGAAGAGTTATTGTCAAGTGCGCGACAATTTGCGACCTACGCGAAATGCTGAACTTTTCAACGACATTTTCGTTTACGAAACGTCACCGGGGTTGCAGCACCATTTATCAACCTGCCCCTTTCCCACCTTCAGAGTAAAGGTTCGCTGAACTCTCTTGCTGTGTTTGACGCAACAGTGTAATCGCAAATATTCGGGAACAAAGATCTCCATGAAGAGAAAGAAGTTTATCCGTAATTTGTAATGTGCTGCCTCTGGTGGTCCCGCTCACGTTGACCAGTTTCTAGATTAGGGGTTCGCAAAGGTTTTCTGATTGCGTGATGTGTACTACGTGGGAGTTTTTTGCTTTGCTATCGCTGCGCACCACCTGTTTTAGGAGAACTTTATTTAACCAAACAAATAAATTAACCGAAAGCAAGTTAATGCGAATTCTCTAACTGTTTTTCTCCGCAAACTGGTTTATGCTGGACAGAACGTCGCTCAGAGCGCATCGGAAACCATGTCCAGGCGCAGCAAGACGGTTCCCGCTCTTGGACACGGTGACCATCATGGACAATGGTTTTTAGTTTACTAAATACTTCACTAAATTTGTTCAAAACAGCAGCTGTTTAAATCAAGTAGCCGTGAATAATATTTGACTACAAGGGGATTCATTTATCATTGAAAGATACTTGTAGTTTGCCTCAGTTGCAATACTAGACTTCATAAATTTATCTCACACTAAGCTTTGCATATGACCTGGAAGCTGCTCGTGTACCACTTGGAAACCACTAGAGCAGGGGTGCGTCTCCTGCGGTCGTGAATATGTCATCAAATTATAAGTTGCGGCTGCCGTGCACCAATAAAAACTCTTTGTCTACTGCGTGAGGACACAATACTTAGTAGAAAAACGACCAGACAGACGTATGGAAGCAAGCTAGGCTGAGTGTGCGGAAGCAGAACAGAAGCGATGCAAAAGAACAAAAACATCTTGAACTCACTGGCGGCCGTAATTCATAAAAATAAATGTAATTCGGCCGGCAACAGCGAAAAGGTTGTGCATCCCCGTTCTGGAGGTACGCGTTCCACAGTTTCAGAACCAGAGACTGCTCATCTCTGTGTTGAGACTGCAAATTTTAAGAACAAAAGAAAAGGGATTGTTTTCACGGTGTAAGAGAAGCATGTTTTCTTGGATACGCGTATACGGTGGTTGTTAAGGAAAACTACATTTTTTTCAGCTTTTCACTGATTGAAAGAAAGCTACCAGACGAGCGCTGACAATAAAAAAACATCAAAGCACTGACAATAAAAAACATCAAACAAGTTTTGTCGTAAAAAATGAAGACATTATGCTAACCACCAGCTGCAAACAAAAATTTGATAAGCAGGCAATACAACCCAAAGTCATAAATAGCAAATGAAGGAGAACCTTTGCCAACATGAACGAAATATTCCCATGACATTTCAATTGAACAACACATTACAGAAACACAAATTGTTAAATCATACACATAACAATCACTCACACAACACAGATTATGATGGGCAAGCAATGGGTGAAGAGTATAGGCATGTGCAGATGAGCAGGTGAACCATGCACTTAGGTGAGGCAAGTAAGCAACAATATAAAAGGGTTATGAGGCCGAGAGCAATGCAATAGGCATAACATTTCCCCACAAAAGCAATGGCGAAAACAATTTTTGTCCACAAAAATCATGGAGATGTAATTCAATGTATGTTTATCAGCAAAAATAAGTGCCGCTTGATAAGAAAAGCAAGCTAACATTGTCACGGGATCATTGGGCCTTTTTCAATTACCGGCAAATGAAGGCAACAGCATCTAATAAAAGAAAATAACGTCCGATTCAACTCTGCTCTTACCTCAAAAAGGAATACCGTAACCCAGGGTTGGGAAATTAGCGGCCCGCGGGCCACATGTGGCCCGCCACAGCGTTTTCAGTGGCCCGCGGAAGCATTCTGAAAAAATCATCAAGTCTGATATTTCCTCCAACTTCGATTCTATTTCTGCTAGAGGAGTGTTTGTCAATCAGAGATCGAGAAGTTTCTTTAGAGAACGCAAAGATTTCAACATACCGATAATATGTTCAATTTGTCATTTTCTTTTATCACTTCAGTCCAAATCGTAAAATCTGGTCATCGCAATGATTTCGCTTCGCGGAGCAGCTTGTTTGTTGTGTATACCGTAAGTTGCTACGTACAAATTAATAGCATCCGAGTTAACAATTAAAATAGCACAATATGTTGCAAAATATGTTTGGCAATGTATGCATCCGAAGTCGCAACCTGAAGAGCAGTGCCGGCTCGTGGTAAAAATTGCCGGGAAGGCTGCTAAATCTCATCTCTGGTTGAACATACAGGATTGTCGCCCTGGCTGTTTCTATAATTAGTGGCGTTTCCAGTCACTCCAGCAGTCCTAATCTTATCAAACTCATAATTTTCAGTTGTCCTTATTGATACATAGAAAACATTCACTTCAGTTTAATGAAACCAGACCCCAACCCTAAAGCGTAAACACGAACACAAAAGAATTAAACTGGTCCCCCAAAAGTATGACGCAACCACCAAAGCTGCAAAGGCGAGAGTCGAACCCAGCACCACTCGCATACTAAACTTGGAACATTCCGCTCGACTACTAAGACCTAGACTAGAGCCACTTTCTTTGAGCTGGTACTTTAATCATGTTCTTTCAAATGAAGTTTAAATTTTCCAAAAAATGTCAAACAGTTTATGATTTTACACAAAATTTCTGTTTTTTTTAACTGGATTGTTATGCCTTTCCAGTAAAAGTTTGTATCCTGAATCAGTTATACTACAGCTGCAATGTTCACCTAAACCAAAACATAAAAGGTCTACTTGAATGCTTATAGGCTTGCCAGATTTCTCATGCTTCAACATTTTCACATTTCAATGTTTTAAATCAGTCACATCTTTTGTTGTCCAATAATGATACCCACCAACTAGCCTATTGCCGTACATCTTCAAACGCCAACCCCAGACAGCTCATCAGCTTAGCGTACTGTTGCAAGCTGCACTGGTGCAGATAAACGAAGGGCTGTATTTTCGCAGCCCGAGATTGGCGACAAGATTTGAATCCAATGCCGCCAATATCGCCAAAGTTCTAGTAAAAGCATTGTTAAAATAAATTATGAAATTCAATATCCAAGAAAATAGGAAGTAAAAAACAGTCAAGATCACATTTCCTACGTTTTTTCTTTAAAAATTCATCGTCAAAATAACAAAAACGCTTTGCAATAGGCGGATATACCACTATGTTTCTAGTAGCCAATTGTTTGGTTTCTTTCCTTTAGGGCTGTCCCGAAGACAGACCCGAAATTACCAAATTCATCGGCAAGTGTGCTGAAAACGTTATCGCATAAGCGGCGTCGTTGGAAAAGAGCGAAACATTGGTTTTGTTGGATTCCTAGGAAACGTAGAGCCAAAATGGTGTCGGAAGTACCGAAAATGATTGTATTGTGAAATTACGTAACTAAATCCACTGTTAAGACGACTTTGGCCGTTTGGCGGAATCTTTCGCCGTGCATTTTTCAGGGAGGGCTGCAACCCGTCTAGACGAGCCACCCCTGCTGAAGAGCATATACATCTTTCCGTCGTCAGACCACCGTTGCAAATGATTCTCTTAGTTTTATCATCCACAATCCTGCGTGTCTATTGTCGATATCCGAGGAGAAGTAAACCACAAGCGGTATATTGCTTGTGTCAGTAGACGAATTTGGTCGTTCTTGTTTTGAAACATTTGTAGTCTGATACCAGCACAGGTTATTATTGTGAAGTTGCAGCAAGCAGTCAGGTAGAAACATATTCAACTGCAATAGTATTATGATACTTACATTTCTATTCTTATCATGGACAAGAAATGCAAGTATTTTGATGAGTATTTGGATTCTGGTTTCACGTCCATAGTTGGAAAAGCACAGTGAAGCCATAGTGTGTTTTGTGCAACGTTGTTTTCAGTGCTGATGCTGAGTTTGTGAAACCCTCAAAGTTCATACAGCATTTAGAGCTAGCTAAAGCCTTCCAACACGTCACAAATAATTTATTCTAGTTTTAAATCAATTGTTGTCCAAGATAGCCTACAAGCAATTTGTTGTGACGCAGTAGTCTACAATCAGGAAGGAACTGTTGCAACCTCTCCGGTGGTGTTGCGTTGATTGTATGATTCACCACGAACGGGATATGCGCGAAGAAAAAAATATATCTATGTGGCGCGAACAAGCAATAATAGAGTGATCTCTATTGTTGCTTGCTGCAACGGTGCGAAGCTTTGCGCACATGCCGCTCGGGATTTCCGATCGCAACAGAACGTGTTGTAGTGGTATAAAGTCTCTCAGTGACAAGTCTACAAAACCTTCGAAATCGATACGGCATTTAGAGACAAAGCATCCCAATCACCTCTCAAAGTGGCCCCCGAGTCAAATTAATTGCCCACCCCTGCCGTAACCAATACGCTCAAACCAAATAACGGCATGCTACATCTGATGGTCCAGACGACACGTTCTAGACGTATTTTGGCATCGCACCTGTATTACGGGTTGATTCTCGATGATTGCATGCGGCAACATTTATGACAGAAGTAGTGCAGAACTTATTTCTTAAAAACTGTGTTTGGATGCCTGCACTTGAACCAATGCCGTGGCATCGTTTTCTTGGATAAGATTTTTTTAATTTTCTGCTGAAATAAACACACTGCTCTAAGCATAATTGAGTAAAGTGAATCTCCGTTTTATCCATATCTGTTTCGCATTGTTTGCTACGTTTATCACTAAACGTAACTACCGTTACGTTTGTGTTACTACCGTTACGAACGGTAAACGTAACTACCGTTACGTTTGAACTGTTATTTTGTGGATCAAAAATTGAAACGATGTCCAAGACACTAACTTTACATCGTCAAAATGTGATTTCGGGAAAGTGCATGTCATTTCACTTGTCACGAACAAGGTAGTATTATAATGAATATCACGGCCAAAGCAAACGATACAAATGACATATTGCAAATGTTTCGATAACTCCTGTTATCGAAACGTTTGCAATATGTCGTTTGTATCGTTTGCTTTGGCCGTGATATTCATCATAAGGCTATTCAGCACATCCGCTTTTCGTGTACCAAGGTAGTATTACCTTTCCCGCTTGTTTGATTTTTATCAAGAGACGACATGTAAAATCTTTGGGTTCTTGAAAAATATTTGACAAGTAACAACGTAATTTGCTGGCGTTGAGAAGGCAAATAGCAAAAATGCCATTCTGTGTGAAACTGCCTTGCGTGAACTTTATTGCTACATTTCGTTAGATTTTGAAATGAGCAGGAAGTTAGCTTAAACGGGTGATAATCTGGAAACAAGAATTGACTATATGTCCTCGATTGCGAACTGCGAGCTCCTCACAATTTTGACTAAGGTGCCATGTTGTGAAAATGTAAGGACGTTTTAGTGAGAGCTAACGTTTCAACTCAATGAAATTACTGTTGTAGTTTCTGGATAATAAAGGCAAGAAATAGTGTGGTAAGCTTGTTTGATTAAATCGGAAAACGGTAATTAACTGGGACAATGATCTTCAAACTGTCTCCTCGTGGTGGCTCGGCTGCGAGAAGAGCATTATGACAAAAAGAGAGGAAAAGAGAAAAACTGCGTTTTTGAAAAAAAAGACGTGACCGCAACATACAAAACGTGCCGTTGCCAACGTATTTAAACCGGCTTGTGTTATTTTCGGTTGGATTTGGCTTTCGCACGTTTTCGTTGCTGCAGGCAGGTTCTTACGATATGCTGAGTCTGGCAGCGAACATGGTTATTAAAGTTTGAATGTCGTTGAGTAAATGCTCTTGGCGTTTTATGATACAACTTGTCGATGCTCCAGGGGCACACAAAATGAAAATGTAGGTGGAAATTAAAAAACCTGAAGTTTGAGGGTACTTCAATAGGTCAGGTGTGTTTTCAAAACGCTGGTAAGGTTGTTGTCATTGAATGTTAGTCAAGCTTTCTTGTTGGCACTGCTCGCGCTGTACTTAGCTGTATGTTGCAGCTTGCAGGAAGGTGGAGTGATAATGCTGTGTAATCACCGGACATATCATTTATGCACCAGCGCTTCTGCATACTTCGCTGTGCAGCATTGCAATTGCAACGACAGATGTTTCCAGAAATCTACCCTAAAGGTTTAGTATATAACCGGTGCCAATCGGCTGCGAAGCCGATTTTAAATCAAGAGTGTTTATTGGTTCTGTGGTTGCTGCAGTTGCAGGCAACAGCGTTTGATCTAAACTTAATGGAACTGTTTTGGGTGAGGCGTCAAGTCAAACTTGGTATAAAGCCACTGGTTGGTATTCGTCGTGCGGTACAGTCAGCTGGTTGTTGCCGGAAGGTGGAGTGATAAATACTGTGGAAGGTAGTACTGCCAGAGGCATGCAACGTCCTGTTTTAAGTATGAAATGGGTAGACGATAGTAGCTTGACACTCAGCGCATTTAACCCCAGTTGAAAAATCACGGCAACATAAAACTTCGTTAGTTATTCCGTAATTTCTCGCCGTTTTTTTTAAATAAATAAATGTTTATTTCTAGGGCATATTATTATTTTCAGGGAAAAGTTTTTCCGCCCCCCCCCAGTCAAATGCCTTCCCGTACGCCCATGGTGACGTCACGCCTAGCGGATGCATTTACTTTCAAAAGAATCTTTGGATGTTTGCAGTTTTTTCAGTTTTCCTCTTTTAGCAATAGGCTACATGGAAAATGTCAATGAAACTGAAAGTTGGCCTTTACACAGTTTTTGGATAACTGTGCTTGTAATAAACGATGAAAAACATAATGCTGAAATTTCTTATGATAAAACGATCAACTGCTGTGTTCCCGAAAAATCATTTTGCAAACTGTATCATGTCCTAGTTGCTCAATGTTTGCAGATTAAGAAAAATTAGTGTAGAGTCAAATATTAGTCTTACTTGAGTGTACAGAACCAGACACAGTCTAATAAACGAGGTGAAGTCGTTTCCTGCTGCGTGTCTATCAGCTGTTTCATCCGTTCCAGCTATGCAGTGGTTCCCAACCTTTTTCTGATCGCGCATCTCTTGGGTTCGGTACCACCTTGTTCCAGGAAAACTCATTCAACCAGATATCAGTCAATCAAAAATTTAGGAAACTAGACTTGACACAAAAGCGACGTACAAAATGGCGATGACAAATGTAATGGCCATTGTTAACAACCAACAGAAAAAGTACACAGAATTGTAGGAATTTATAAACACAACCCGATAATTAAAAGCAAAACCTGTGAATACAGTTTTCTTTGTGAAGAAAAACAGAAGGTGGGCCAACTTAGGTGCCACCTTGAAGGCCTTCGCGTACCACTAGTTTTACGCGCACCATAGTTTGGAAACCACTGAGGTTTCGGAAATGCAGTGTAGCCGGGTGTTGGCTTTTCGGCGCGGTTATTAGACGGACCAATACAGACATGACACAGTCACGTGTTTTTTAAACTAAAGTCTGTTGAAAACAGGAAATGAATTTATGGCTCTGATTGACCTTTCAACGCTCTGATCAGTCTTCGACTCAAGCTTTAAATATATTTTGCTATTGTCCTTGTGTTTATTGTAAACGTCTTTCGCAACAGAAGTTAAATTAGTGGAAAACCACGCGTCTCCACGCCAGATATACCACGTAAAAACCTTTTGCTTCAATTACAGCTTGCTAAGCTTCACTGACATGTTTCTTTCAACGCCCAACCAACACTGAAATAAAATATTAATGAGATTTAATTCTGTTCTGGATGCTGCAGATCGTAACGTACAGGTGTGGTTAATTTGATTGTCATTGTCATTCGGTCACATGCATCTGCTGGCGACTGGTGCTTATGTCTGCTCTAAAGGTTGCGACCTATAGACGAGGCTGTTTTGATCCTTGTGTAGTAGTGGACGCAGAATCTTGTAGATTTCAATTGAAATTTTGTGGATAAAAAATTAAAACAGTGAGTTCGAATGGTAGTTCACTTCAAAATGCACTTTGAGACACTTTATAATAGATCACAGTGGGTTAAGAAAAACTCAAGTTCAAGTAGACTCAAGTGTTTGAATTGAGTAAAGGTATGTGATATTTTTTCTTTTTTCGAAATAGGTTGAATTTTCAGAGGTTTGCAACTTCTATAAGAAAAAAAGTGTGCAAAAGAACAAGTGTGCTTTGCAAAAAAATCAGCGCATGCTTGAGATAATGGCCAAACTGATCCCTTGATTGCATTTCGTTCACGCACGCCATGAAGCGAGAATGTCAAATTTTTATTACTGTGGGGTGTTAGGAAATGAAACCACGCGTTTTTGTGATGCGAATACATTCCAATCGGAAATGTTGATCATCACTTTTTCCTATAAATGTACTGACTCGATCCGCGGTTTACTAAATCAAATGGGGTTCTCCTCTGTGTTAGAAAAAAATTGTGTCTTGTTTCTGCGTCAGCCATACCCTGGAGTTCGAAGCGCAAGCTCAAAGCAAGACCATGGCGACATACAATACTTCTAAGTGTTTTCGTTGCTATACTCCCTTTTCAATGTGCATCAAACTTGTGTTTAAGTGGTATGTTTTCGTAGCAAAGTGTGCAGCTATCAAATTCGTAAAACCCAGAATATCGAACCAGTTTCCTGAACAGAGAGGTTACAGCAACGATGTTTCGGCAAGGTGAATATAATGCCCCAAGAAATGTTGGCAAGGCCAGTCCTATTGGCCACACTCGCAGAAAAGCGGCCCAGAGTCCGACCAAGAACCAATTGGGGTGATTACATCGTCTGCCTGGCTTGGTGGCGCGTTGGCGTGAAAAAGTATCTTGAGGCTTCGTGCAGGCAGCAATTTTCAGTTGTTAATCTTCTTTTAAGCAACTGATACTTTTTAAGACGTTTTTGCCATTGTTGCCATGAAATGTGGTTTCCGCTGAGTAATCCAAGGCAAGCGTTGATTCTATTACGTTTCCACGCTCGAAGTCAGCTTGATATACGTTTTCATTTCAAATCGAACAAGGCGAACAAGTTGTATGAAATTTTCGCTTCATATTTATATGTTTACGACCGCTTTCGCGTGAATTCGAAACTGAGATAAGTCACATGTCATCTGAAAGTTACAATGATTTTAATGTAATTCTAACTCTGAAGTAACTCTACTTTGTTGAAACCACGCTGGAAAAGCTGGAAAGTAGTCTCTTTGCCCGAGAAGAGCAATACTCCCCCAGTGAATGTTTCGTAAAATACCCACTCAGACGTAACGCTCCCAATAAACTATCAAGCGCGAATCATAATCCGATCAAAGGCAGCGAAGGAAATTGGTAACGAATCTTTACTTGTCCTCAGCAGCGTCTGAATCGAAGTTTCTTCGCCGGTATTTTCATAGCATGACCACCTGTAAACGTCCACTGTAAAGGAAACAAGAAAAAAACACGTGTAGCTAGGTTTTGACCTATAGTTCCACGAATCTTAGGTAATTTTGATCAGGGAGACTATACCTGTACTTTTGCTATTTACATCAACAGCAAAGAAGCGCCAAAAAATCTGCCTTTCTGTTGTAGACACTGCGACACGAGTAGTTTTTGTTATGGGGCTTGTTCCAAAAATTTTGTTATCATTATGCAATCTATTAACTTGAATAGTTTTTTTTCAAATGTTCTAAATTACTACCAGTCAGGGGTTGATATTAGGCGAGGCGGTCGCCTCGATCCCCTCTTTTGAGAGATGCTGTGGGGCCCCCATTTGAGAGTTTTGCACTTACCGTATTTTCCGGGGTATAAGTCGAATTTTTGACCCCTAAAATTTTTGTTTAAATATCAGGGTCGACTTATATGCCGAGTAGACTTTCAGGGTACATTGAAAAATTATTTTTATTGAGAAATATTTA
>Ga0210059_1009871_pt1 | contig 14816 bp, 9 predicted proteins | sample Ectturendosymbi2_FD_188042 | JGI IMG/M metagenome (GOLD analysis project Ga0210059, IMG submission 188042) | Ecteinascidia turbinata endosymbiont from Florida, USA - Sample 2 (SPAdes) (version 2) | ecosystem: Host-associated > Tunicates > Ascidians > Unclassified | place: Key West, Florida...
TGTGATGTTTTTCAGCTTCCAAACACATGTTTCTGTTTATCATTTTCAAACTTGCGTACATTCTAAACGCGGTTTTCTAGACCATTTATCTCATTAGCTTCCCGGATCAATTGTTTTAACTAATACGCAACTATGTCATACAACATAAAGTGACTAGTTTCCTGACGTGTTGTGATGTGCTGGGAACTAACATGAACACGAAAACCGTCGCAAATGAGTAATTGTGGTTCCAACACTGATAGCATTCATGTCACCCTGATACAACTCTTAGCTTATCCAAAACATAACCCGAACCCCACATTGTACCTGACGTTACATTAACCTTACGCTAGCTCCATGTGTCTCTAACCGATTTGAAGTTACCTAACCATAAACTAACTCTTGGCTGATCTGTACGTAGTTCAATATTAACTCTCTCCTATCTGTCACCTGAACCACCATGTCTCCACGTACACAGCACAGAGCTCGCTAAAACAAATAAATAATGCCCTCATTCCGATCTGACTGCTGTTCTGTCTGCAGCTTGTAATGCTCGTTAACGCAAATTAACGTGCAACAAAAACATGCAAGCTAATTCTCCTTAAGCAAATAGTGAAACTACTTCAGTAATATTTTACCCTAAGATCTACTTAAGTAAAAGCGGAAGTACTCAAAAATAAAACTACTGAAGTAAGTACTGGAAGTAGAAGACATTTAGTAAAGTAGAACTACTTCTTCACTGACCACCACTGAATATACGACAAGACGTGATTGAAAAAATGCTGTTATAAACTTAATTCCTCTTCAAAAGTATCACCAGCAGTGAGAAATTTTACCCTATGTTTTCAAGAGCGACCAAAGGAGAAAATAACCGGTTTGACTATGTCCTGATGCAGAAAAAACGAAAGTTTCTCATCACCATTAATCTCATGTCAGTTTCGCTGACATGAAATCCATGCATAGGAACAACGTGAACGCTCCCATATTTGAACCAAATCCTGGGGCTCTTTCGTTCCTAATGGCAAGCCTATTCCACTGGCACTAACCATCCTGTCCGCAGCTTGAAAGCAGGTATGCACGCTGCCATCCGCTATTGACTGTCGACCAGACTTGGATTCTGCCTTTCATCATAATACGCTAACTTCAGGCACAGGAGGATGAAGTGATTGTTTCCTCACAATTACCGAAGCACAGCTGCGTAACTCCCATTCGTACCAAGGGAGAAGGAACACAAACGCTCATGAAGTTCGCAGCCGATCACTGTAACAGGTAGTCATTTCCCAAAACTCCATCGAGCCAAAAAAACTGGGGTGGTCAACCGGGGGCCAACGAAAAAACTGGGGAGCCATGGCCCCTCCATTCCCTCCCGTAGAATCGCCACTGATCGTAGCCATGTTTTAATGTTATCGTTTGGATCTCACACCTTCAAGTAACGCTATTAGTGCAAAAAGGTGTGGGTACGCGTTCTCACACTATAAAAGGCGTAGGAACGCCGTCCCACCTCACCACAACCCTGGCCTTTATTGTTGCCACTTCTGATCTAGTGTTTTCAGAAAAATTTCTGATGTTTTGGCGACAAACAGGCCCGTAACCAGCGTGGGAAACCAGGAGGGGCGAAGAGTTTTCTGGGAGGGGCCCAAGATTTTTGAAATATGTCCAATAGTTTTAAACGATGTTCAACACATTTTCCAGGGGGGCGAAACTTTTTCTAGGGGGGTTTCGCCTCCCCTGGTTACGGGCCTGCCGACAAATTTAATGTCGATAGGGCTGTTGTTTTTGTTTACCACATTTCCTCTCACTTCACCATGTTGCAGGCAAGTTTTGCCTCAACAAACTTCCATACAAAGATATCGAACAAGAGGACAAATATTTCAAGCAGAAGAATAAAATACGCCTCAAGCTAGAAGATCATGAAACAATACGAAGAATGAACAGCACATCTGAGCCTAAAAGTTGCTCAGACCGGCTGAATCCAGGCACACTGAGAAGAGCTGAAAGGGAAAATTATACATGACAAATATGACGACCTAACTAACGTCATCACGAAACGTCAGAAGTAATTAAAGAAAGCAACTGTCAAGGGCAAGGAACGGAAAGAAGGTTCCAGAACAAATGAAACATCCAATCACAAGAAAGACAGATACAAAGCAGCCAATAAGGCACCTTGGAAGACGAACGCTGAAGGGTGCCGCAAGTGAGCAAACAAAGAAAAAGAAGCAAAAGCTATAAACACGGCTGTAGAACGGAAATGAAACACAGTACGAGTTTTGCACCGGTGGTGCCTCACCAAGGAACTAGGATAGCGAGCTATTGCTCCAGTGGAGCCTCCCCAGACAGATTCGAGGTGGTGCCTCTCATCTGATTACAAGAAGCTGAGTTATTGTTCGGAGGAACCTTGAACTAACTTTTAATAATGCCGTTAGAATAAAGGTTTATCGTACAACCAAATTGAAAGATCATATTATTGATTCAGAAAGATAGGACATATGACAAGGCTTTAACGAACCCTAACTTTTACATAAACCGTAAAGAATTTATCTAGGCTTACTCAATCTAACTATCGAATCCGCAAATCAGTTAATATAAAATCGCAGCCAGTTATATGTAAAAGGACATTTAATTTTAATAACTTTACAAAGCGAATACGGGTTTACCTTGTGCTGGAAAGAGTGACCTTCTTGGAATGTTCTAGAGAAGGTAAGCGATATGTTCTTGAATATTGCGTACCCTACTATTCTATCTTTCGTATAATAAAATATAATGACAAGCATAAAATATCTTTGATAAATGGCTGAATAAGAGATGTACCGTCGAGTTATAACACAAAAAAAGAATATTTGAGCTTAGTACAGTTGTCTTCAGGGCTGTCAAGCAGGTCTAGAACTTGTGAATACGGTCCATAACCTAACAGATGAACCCGCGCTAAAACCCTAGTTTGTTAGGTTAAAATACATTTAGTGCCTTCCTTATGGGACGCACAGATGTAACATTGGCATAAAAATAAGTTAGATATATCATTTTTAAGTTTTTTTTCTAAGTCTCTTCCCTCATGTATGTTTGTTTATTGTTCCAAACTGAAGAAGCTCTCTTCGCTACATTGAGAATAACATTTTTTCGTTACGCATGACCTATTTTTCCAATTAATGACGATACTTAACTCGGTTTCGGATTGAACGTGGGTTTATCGCGCTTTGTCAGGTAATGGTAATACTAAGCAAATCCGTATCTCCTGCTCTCCATGCCTCCCAATTGGGGAGGCCCACGCTACCACAGGGGCCCAAAATTCAGCCTAGACCCCCTAAACAAAGTTTCAACACCGAATTTTAAATATAAAACACTAGAAATCAGTGAAGCTTTTGTCATTCCGTATTCTGTTCTATCCTGTGATTTATTCACACAGCAGTAGGCCTACCTTCCGCTGTTACCTACCCTGGAATAACATCGCCTAACTTTTGATACGTTTGCGAGGTAATAAATGTATTTGCGGCTTGAGCATAAAGCATCAGCTTTCATTGCTCGTATTGTTGAACGTGAAGTCAGCCTACATGCCTAGTTGTATGCGTCCAGATGTCAGACTTCCATTCCACTTGAGTAGCGTATTTTGCGTAGTTGTAGTTCTACTTCAGTCTCAACTGGCACCAGTAACAAATAAAGAGTGGGGCGTGGTGGAGCGTAGATATAACGCTCAGCATGAGACCTGAGCATGTTTTTGATAACGTTCGATTATAAGAAATCCATCGTTCATTCAAACAAGATAATTATTTGCTAACAATGAGATTTATTAGCCTTTGCACACAATTTCTTGTGTGCAAAGAGTATCCGGCATAAATAAACAACCTGCTCAACCACAATGGTGCGGGGCCCGATGCAGTCGCATCGGCTTAAGACAGGCCCTATCTACTCGCTAATCGCACTAGAGCAGGGGTGGCCAAGCTTTTGGCCCGAGGGCCGAATCCACGACTGCCTGGCTACTAGATGGACGAATAGAGTGCCATTTATATGACAGGCAGCAGCGAATGCTGTCCACAGTCGGAAACGTGGTGCTTTAAAAATGTGCAAGATATTTGGCGGGCCGGATTAAACTGGTCCGAGCAGGACCGGCCTTAGCAGGTGCGGGGCCTAATGCAAGACCTAGGCGCGGGGCCCCCCTGAGTAGTGATTTTATGACGTCATCGTGTTACGATCGTGGTGGAGCGCAGATATACAGTAAAGCACTAACACGAGAATTGAGCACCTTTGCTAACGTTCGAGAGGAAATTTGCTAGTTCTGACGAGAGCGTTCTTTGTTAACAATAAAACTTATATGGCGTTTCTACAGAATTGTCAAGCGCAAGGTGTATCTGGCAAAAATGAATAATCTACCCAAACACCATGGCGCGGGGTCCAATGCAGCTGCATCGGCTTAAGGCCAGCCCTGGGTCGGAGGGCCGGATGCAGCCCGCGGGCCGTAGCTTGGCCACCCCTGCACCAGAGCGTACAAATTATTAAAATTTCTTTCCACAATGTCCAGTTAAGGTGGCAGCATTTGTTCAACTAAAGTCAAATATTAGCATTTGAAACAAATTTGTAGGCTGATTATCGGGTGGGATTCTGCTTAAAGCTCGTCTAATACGCTCAGGCATGTCTTCATCAAATGCATGTCTGCGATTCTAAATCTAATCCTTGATGGTTGTGCTTTCAAACATACTTGCTTTGCATCACACGCTTTCCTTAGATTCGTTTTACTTGACTAAGTGATACTTGCCATCAACAATTGTTGTTTATTACATTCTATCACACACAAGAAATCAAATTTCTACACTAAAAAGATTTGGTGGAAATGACCATAGTCTACTTTTCAGCAACACAAGCTATGAGGTTCGAAGCATCACTGAGAAATCTCAGTGAAAAACAGAGCCTGGTACGCAGAAAGAATTACGCTCAGATGAGTGCGGAATTCAGTTCATGCTTTTAAAAGTGTGCAAAATTATTTTTAAAGAAAGCAACATAAACGACAACTACATTTCATTGTAAAAATCGTGCAAGTTTAGGCTACTCCACGACTTTTTCCCAAACTCGCAACTCTCTGGTTTCCTGATGTTGAGGCCCACCGATGCAACACTGAAAAAGCGTACCTGACTAATCCGGAAGTACGCTTTACAAATGGTTTATCTGTTTAAACTATACGCATTTTTTACGGAAAGCAGAAAACTTCAAGAAGACATTCGGGTTGGGGTTTGCGCTTTCAAGGAAGTGAAGCTGTGGATAGCTGCAAAGCGGAAAGTACCGTTTACTGATGCTGCCGCACAAGTAAGCACCACCCGAAAAACTTGAATAGAAGGGACAGGCCAGGTATCTGTAGCCATAGGTGTAGGGGCAAGCAAATTTTTGAGGATGCGAAGGATTTTTGCCTGAATTTTCGCAAACTTGCCCGAAAAACTTTTTGTGCGAATATTTTCTCATGAAGACCGTTTTTGGGATGACCTACAAAAAAAAACAAAAAAAGGTTTTCATGTGATTCTGCACACGTTGGGCGCCATTTTTTTTAAATCAAAGCACGTTGGGCGCCATTTTGGCTCGTATTTTCAGGGAGTTTGCCCAGATTTTTCCCGGATTTACAGATCTTTTTCCCGGATTTTCACCAAATAAAACCTTTTGGGGGTCTGCTTGCACCCCCTGCACCCCCGCCTCCTACACTACTGTCTGTAGCGACTCTCCCTCGGTATCAAACAAAGTCAAACGATGGCAATGAAACCAACCAAGTTGGTATCGCGTTGAGATGAGTGACGTGAAAAACAGCAAATTCGTTCAAGCGATCAGCGAACGACTAACTCCAGTGCAGTGTAAATGCGTACAGGACCACTGATTCGACACAGTGCACCAAAAGCCAAGCATTAAAACCAAGAAACAGACAGTGGCTTACCTAAAGCAGCACTGGGTGCCAGAAAAAATATATTTGAAAATAAGTGTGAAATCAAAGAAGATACAAATTGATTGTATTTGATAGGCAAGCATGGCTTTTGCAGGCAGCGTCAAGCAGCAAAATGTAATCAGTCGCAATTAAAACAATGAAAATTCTCTGTTGGTCAAAGCCATGGCATCGACGAATCTGGGGAGAAAAAAAATCACGAAAGGTTAGCAATGGTAGTGTTATGGCATAACCCACCATACAACACTTTTAACTCCGACATTAAGTTGCTGGTAGTTTTAAAATGACTGATTGAAATCATTAGATCTTGCGAGTTTGAAAATAAAGTTCACCAGTTCACAAATCGTTTTTTTTAAAGATAATTAGTTTGCAAACGCAATAAAACACCGCACAACATATCATTCGTGTCTGCTCATTTGAAAATCGCTGCTTTCAGCTAAAATTTTTGTCCCCATTTCACTCACAGTAATATGACTGTCTAATTGAGGCTCGTTAGAATCTGAAGACACATGTCTGGATGGTGATAGTACCAAAGATTAGACAATGCACCTGGTCATCTCGCTGCTGCGGTGGACAAACCGAGGTGTGTGGGACCACGGCAAGGCAGTTTGTACTCGAACCTGGTTCTTTGGAATCCACCAGCCATATTTGTTGGAGTCAGTCAAAGGAACGCAGTAAAGCTCATTTGGATCTGAAAAAGTAACATATTAATTTGTAATTAATTAAAACTGCTTGCCACATCTGTAGTGCCAGACATATTTCATATCGCTTCAACAACATATTCGATTGAAGTTCACATCAAATGCGGATGACATTGCAGTGAAAAAAAACAAAAAACATAGTAACTAAATATTACGTCTATCTTTTACTTGTGCTCCACATGAGGGAAATATCATTGGTACAGTAAAGTCTAGCAGCAACCCAGCTTAAGACAAAGGCTTAATTCATGCTACAACCAGTGCATCAGATCATTTTAAGACAGTAAAGACCATTTTTCATAGGTCATCAGATCATCGCGTAACATCTCGCTGTTTTTCAGCGACAGATTACTGTTGATTTCCAATAGAGAGGTAAGGAGATCGATCCACCTTTTACACAAAGTTACTCGCTGCAATACGTCTTGAACATGAAAATCGCTTGCACCGGCCTACATGAGGCGCAAACCCTGCCATCGACAGTCCCGAGTGAAACTTCACATTCAAGAAAAACTCTTCTTCGTGAATCTTTGCAAATCAGAAAAAACTGACACGAGAGACGCAGAGAGTGGAAATTATCTCATAGAATTCTAACAAGCACACGTTATGCGGCAACAAACTAATACCACAGTACGGAAAAGACTCACCATATCGTGAACGCACGTGCTTTTTAAGCAGGGTTATATGTTTTGAATAGCTGCGTTCGTTTCCCAATTCAGGATTAGTGAAGTTATTAAAGTGGTCAACGACTCTGCCAGTGTTTGGAATTGGAGGCAGTTTGACTGGTCGTTCTTCTGGTTCAGATGATCCTAAATTAAGCAAATGATTTAAAACAACGCGAAACAAAGAGCACGATCAGATTGCGTGTGCTTGTTGAAAATGACCAATATATATTTGTTCTATAACAAACATAGTACTTTTAGATAGAGATCTTCAAATAATGCTCAGACAGAACCTTGGCAGCTGAAACTTTGACGGGGAAGTAAATGATTTCAAGGCTTTGGGAAAAAAGTGAAAGTTCTGCAAAAAGTGAACACACTTAGTTTCACATCAAACGTTTTTGCATTTCTTTTCAAAAAATAATTTCATAAACCTGTCGCCTCTGGCTTGATGAGGACAAATCATACAAAATAACCCCCAGTCCCTGATCTTCCTGATATAAAGTTTTTCTCAGTTTCTCAGAGAAAATTCCCAATAACTGCAAATGTGGGAAACTTTCCTTTTCTTGTATACATATAATGCTGAATTTTTGCAATATCCAGTCACAAAACCACAGTGTCAAAGTTTGAAAATGCTGAACTCATAATTCTGAACTGACACTAATGTATGGGTGGCAGCATTGGGTTTAACAATATCACAGGAAATTGAACCAGCAATACAGCATGGTGATAGTGAATGAAAAGACATTGATTTTATTCACAAAACATAGCATATTAGCATATTGCAGCATTAAAACTACATACATGCAACGTTTGAAAAGCAAAAATAAACTGTCTATATACTTATTGAATATCAAATTTATCCAGCAAAGAAAGAAAAGTTAATAAATATGTTTGAATGCTAAGGGTGTGGAAAATGGTTCCTCCACCACTGGCTGTTCAGGGCCCTTTAAAAGCAGAGTACTTGGTTATGATTTGCTTCGGAGTATATATATGAGTGGATAATAAGTTTTTCATGAACAATTAGACAAATTTGCATGCAAAACAGCTTGAGGGGGGGCCTGAGGCAAGTGCCTTGCTCACCTCCCCTTAAACACACCACTGCATGCAATGTATGAAAAGTAAACATAAACTGTCTATGTACTTATTGAAGATCAAATTTTTCCAGCAAACAAAGAAAAGTTAATAAATATATTTGAATACTAAGGGTGCAGTTAGTTAAGGAGCTGTAATAAATAAACATCACCAGTTTCCAAAACAGTTTTTACACAGAGAAGCAACAAGCGACAAGCCCTAAAATATTTATGTTTGCAACAAGACTGATAAGAATTTGTAATAAATACAGGTTACTTTCTATGAAATCATAAGCAGTTCACCATACTGCAGCAAGCAACTGTGCATTGACAAAATTATAAGTGAAAAGAAAAGTTTATGTTGAATAAGATATATCTGCATTTGATTTAATGAACAATGTGAACTTAATAGACATTGTGTTTTGCTAATACCTTAATTGCTTTCACCAATTGTATTTTCAACTAGCACGCAATTACTGATCTGACATTCAATTACCAAGACAAACATAATGAAGCAAAAAAGAGCTACGTTTTCTAGATAAAATAACCAGCAAAAATATATTCATCTCAGCATTCGTTCATGATACTCCTTACTCGGCATTTTTGTGCAAATTGCACACAGCACAAAATGCGTATAATTTTTTAGGATTGTCATTAATGTTCTGTGATGAAACACAACAAAATTGTAATTGAAATTGTGTTTTTAACAACAGATAAAATTTCGTTTGTCCTTAACAAAATCATGAAGATTATGACACGCTTAGATTAGGTGAATTACTGCAGTTTTCTAAGTTGTCATTGGTCTCTAGAACAATTAAGTCTTGACTGTTTCAGGCAAAAGTAATTTTAGATTAGACTAGTGAGGTCATTTACAAAATCAATTGGAACTTATTTTTATGATTTTATTAATGCGCTTGGCTCGCACTAATGATCTTTATCACAGGCGTTAGTCCAAAAACACAGATATGCTTAGTCAAACCACATCACAGGGTAGATGCTAGTTGGTACACATGGTTTGTAATGAAGAGGAACAGACACTGAAACAAAGCGCCAGCAACTACCTGCACTGCAATAACTCAGCGCTATGCAGAAGTATTGCTTAGTGGAACAAAAATGATGAGTGAGACATGTGAGAGGACAAAAAGTTAGATAAAGATAATGTCGTAAATAATGATTAAAATGCTTTGAAATAAGGTTAAAATTTGAACATAGCATTGTCAAACAAGACTGTGTACTGGCAATTTTTTTAATTTATTTACATATTTGATTTGGAGACATGGTCCATATCAAAACCTGGGTTATAAAAAGAACACAAAAATACAGAAATGTTGAGTCGTAGCACATCTTAGTGTCATGGGAGTCAGAAAGGGGAGAGCAGGGAAGAGCCAAGCATACCCCTAGATTTTTAAATTTGATATTTTTTTATTAATGGTTCGGTATAAAAATATTTTTCTATTACATTCAGGTGGGTAAAATGAAATTTCACACTATTGGCCCCCTGGAAGAAATCCTTCTGACACCCATGCTTAGTGTAGGTGTTATACAGTAAGCACAGGCAATACTGAAGGTGAAGGAACATTGAAACAATGTACCTGCAACTACTGCCTTCAGTCATTGTCATACAGAAGCATTACAAAGATTACATACAGGGAAGAAAAATGGAGATTTGCAGAAAGCATCAGACATTTTGAAATGACTGGAGAAAAAATGAATGAAGGTGGATATCATTGAAAAAAGCACACAAATTTTTTCTAATCCAGGCATCAAATGTCCTGACAAGTTGAACTACTTGATGTATGCTAACACTTATGTTCTTGGATATATAAAGCAAATTTTGATAGATGTTGCTATAGGCAATATGGAGGCGATTAAAGCAGAATGTGCGTAATTGTTCCACAATTAGCAGATATGGCCTTTTGATGCCATGATTACGTGCTCATTACGAGGTCAAACATGAAGCTAATAAGTTAAAATATCACAACTGAAATTATACTTAATTCTGATGAAAGCAAAACAAAATGCCACAAATCATATTAAAAACAATAACTTTAAGCTGCATGGCATGTAAAGTCAAATAATATAAAATGTTTATATTTCTAGATATTTTTTCCAGACATTTTCAATAAGTTGAAAAATTTAAAACAATAAAATTTGAAGCAAAGGTTGAAAATGAGTTGAAAACTTCAAAACCACATCAAAATCTTGAAAACTATATAAAGCTTAACAAAAAACAAAGGAGATTTTTATGAAATGTTTCATAAACAAGAACGAGCCTATTTGACATTGGTATTAAGAATAGTTTTGAAATTATAAAGGTTGTAAAAACTCAAAAATAATAGCATGATTTACGTAGGATCTATTTTAGGTTCCATAGTAAAGCACGCAATTAATACAACTGTTAAAAAACATGAATTTTCAATATCAGCGAATGATAATATTATGAAAGCATGAATTTATCTAGTTTTTTTTGACACTTTTGATACACCATAGATTATAAAGTGTACAAACTTTGTTTTTCGTATTTGACAGAAATACAATCATGAATGCAATGCATAATAACATAAAATATACAAAAACATAACATATGCAATACAAAAAAAGATACAAAATAACATCATTATAAACAAAAAAAGAACAACAGCAAAGAAAGGGGACAAAGACAGATGAGAACACATTAATCACAACACATCACAAGATAAGGTCTTAGTTGGTAGGTACAGACAACACTGAAAAGGAGGAAACACAAAAACAACACATCAGGAGCTGCATATGATAAATGTCATAGAAAACATCATGTTATATGAAATTATTACATTCAGTAGCTTTACCAACCAGTTTGTTTTTGCATTAGGAACTGCAATACTTGGCAATGTTAGGAGGTAGTGCAGGATTACATCAAAGACTGAGGTTAAGGTTAGTTGTTTTGCAAAACAATGAACACTGGTTCTACCTCTTTGCAAAACTATTTTGATTTCTGTGTTATGCAATATGTATGCCTAAACATACCTGTACTGGCAGAACAGGTGACTGGACGTGGTGGTGTTTCAAGGTTAGACTTTATTGCGTCTTGATATCCTAGTCCCGTTATCCCAAAAAAAGCCATTTTCTTTGTCAATTCACACACAACAAAGACTAAGGTTCATGCAAACGGCAGTGAAAGTATCCTAAACTAAACATTAACAGATGTCAAAAATGTGCCAGCCAAAAATTTACCTCATATCAAATAAGCAATTAAAAGAATAGTTCATATGAGTTTGTCTTGCCAAAAATAAGTGAAGGCAATTCTGTCTAAGCACTGTAAAAATCAAGACTAATTATCATCATGGTATTTACATTCATAGGTTGAGACATAACTATAGCTTTAGATCAAAGGAAGAAAATCAAAAGTAATTATAGATGTTTAGGGTTACTGCTTATGACTTTTAAGATCATATTTATTATAAACGCAAACATATATCAAACATGCAAGATAGAGATGTAGTCAAGACCTAATCTTCAAGATTGAGACCTGGAAAAAAATTCAAGACCGAGACTTGAAAATTTATGGATTATACAAAAATTTTTGGCAGTGTCTATTTTGCCACCAAGATGCCAGCGGCAACAAGCTTGGCAGAAACGAAGTAAACACAAAAGATAAACCCTAAAGCTAACCCTAACCCCTGAACCTAATGCTAACCCCTAATCCTAAACCCTAATGCTAACCCCTAATCTTAACACTATCCCTAAACCCTAACTGTAACCCTAAACCCGAGCGCTAACCATAACACAAACGCTAACTGAACACTACACCTAACACCTCAGAGAAAAGTTTGGAAGTTTTGAAGAAAGTAAAAAAAGGTGAGAGTCGAACCAAAAAGCAATGGCATACCAGACGTGAAGCATAACCACTATGCTACGAGCTGCATGCTGATTGCATGATAAACTGACCTTTTTATTCGAACTGTGTCATGCCATGAGACCGAATGTTCAACTGGTGGCACAATTGCTCCAGCCGATCTGTTGTTGCTGCCAGAATATTGGCGGTAAAATAGACACTACCAAATTTTTTTTTTATTAAAAAAGATGTCATCACCACTTCGAAGTTCAGATTTTTAAAATTTCTGGCATTTTACTACCTGCTTTTGTTGTTTTTACCAGCAGATACAGCAGAAAAAAAATACTTTGAATTGCAAAAGTTTCCCTAAGCCATATCATTGCAGTATTCAAAGTCTCAAGGCAATAGGTAGGCTTGTGATCAAGACCTGAAACCTTCCAGACAGAGACTCGCAAAAATGGGTCTCAACACTCGTCTCGAGACAAGACTCCATCATTGATGCAAGATTAGATTTATCAATCCATAAAATAAAAATGACTAGTCTAAGTCAAGTATGTAACAAAATAATAAAATACTGCAGTCAATCATTATAGGTTGTCTTAATCAATCAACAACAATGACTTATACAGTGCGAGCATCTGCTCTACTGTAGGCTATTAGAATCTTAACCCACGCCCACAGTATAAGTATTGCCGTAATTACGTAGGTTAGCAAGCCTGGTGAAACAGGCTACGTCAGGGGTCACCAACGTGGTGCCTGCGGGCACCAGGTCGCCCGCAAGGACCAACCATGTAGGTCGCCCACGGGCCTGTTCTAAAAATAATATCATCATGGATCAATGTCTTCACATTAACAAATATCAATACCAAAATAATTAATGGTAAATTGAGAAAAATTTTTATTTTAGAAGTGTGTGTCAAACTAGTAGCCCTTCGCATTAATCGGTACGCAAGAAGTAGCTCGTAGTTTCAAAAAGGTTGGTGACCCCTGGGCTACGTAGTCAAGCAAATCTGAGCTACTGTACAAGGATGTGGTCGATGCATTATCACGAACCTGAACAACGCAAAAAATATCAAACTAGTAGAAGCAAGCCTAAATAATTTAAAATCAAATCATTTTATATAGCCTTAATCACAGAATGAAAGTCTTGGATTGTCTTGTGTCATTTTTACCTGCTACTAGCCTACCTAAGCTGGGCTTGATTAAACTTAAAGTGACTGCTGTGGCCGACTTTCGCCAAGCCCGTACTATTTGTTTAAGTTTTGTTAATTGAAATGTATTGTTTGTTGTGTACTTGCAGCGTAAACATGACTTCACTTGACTACCAGCATTCTCTTGCAGTGCACGCCACCCACGTCATTACTGTACCTTTTGGAAGCGAAAAACAGAAACTTGCAACAGAAGCGGTTGTTATGGTACTTAGCGCGTCATTTCACGTGTTGCACTTCATGTTTCAAAAAAAGTAATAAAACGAAAAGCAGCAATGGTGTGTTGTCGGAATACTGATAGACAGCGATACCCTTGAGTCAAAATCTTCAAATACATTAAAAAAACCATCGATTTCAAGTTATTAACTTTTTAAAATTAACTAGTATCAGTGGCCTTCCTCTTGACGCTATTCCTATGCTCAAATATTTTCAAGTCGTGAGATTCACAGCTTGATTCAGTTTGGACTGGAGTCAAACAAAATCAGCGGTGAAGTAGTCAAAACCAAAGCCTTTATCATAACTTTGGTCAAAATCAGTGATAGTGTGACTTGAGTCAATGATTCGATTCGACTCACGATTTTTGGTGACTTAACTCGACTCGAGTCACTTTGAAAAACGATGCTGCGAAGACTCGACTAGAGTCACGTTTTTCAACGAGTGACTCGAGTCACAATCAATGACTCGAGACTGGAGTCAGAGTCATTTTTACAAAATCTCCAAACATCTGATTGTCAAACCCAGTTTGTTTGCACAAAAAGAAATGAAATTTTTTGCTTTAGTGATGATTAATATTGGTGCAAACTGTGTTTCCTAGTGATGTTATGCTACATTTTAAGGATCAAATATTCCCACCTAGCAGGGAAGTGGAGTTAAGATTTTGCTTTTAACTGAGGGGCCAGAAGCGCACAAAACATTGAACACATTATCGTGGTTTAATGTAGTATTTACATATCATGATCATGGCAGTCGGCTTCATACTTTTATTTTGGGTCTTTTCCATAGATGAATGGATTTATATTTTTCAAATCCAAATCCAAGCAGTTTTATTTCAAAGTCCAATCCAATCCAAGTTAGCTTATGTTTCACCTTTGGCTCACAACATCATAACAGTTGACACTGCAAAGACTTCAGAGTAATCACTGCAGCAATGAGAAGCTCTGTTAAGATCAGCAATAGCGTGCAAGATATCAAAAAGCAATAGAGATAAACAAGTAGCCTACACAACACAGACGACTCATTATACCAAGCTAGGAATTAGCGCCCTACTCCGCAGTAGTGCTGTAACAAGTGTTACGTTTTAGCTAACAATAGTGTTAAGAATGTGCCTGTAACTCTGTGGTTCTGTCTTCAATACAGTTGCAAAAAGTGTCTGTAACCCTGTGATTTCGCCGGCTTCAATGTCTTGTACTACGTTCTGTATTGTCTGTTTTTATCAACCTGCGTTCTGCAGAGTGTGTGTGTTCATACTATGGACTTCGTG
>Ga0210059_1009872_pt1 | contig 14815 bp, 8 predicted proteins | sample Ectturendosymbi2_FD_188042 | JGI IMG/M metagenome (GOLD analysis project Ga0210059, IMG submission 188042) | Ecteinascidia turbinata endosymbiont from Florida, USA - Sample 2 (SPAdes) (version 2) | ecosystem: Host-associated > Tunicates > Ascidians > Unclassified | place: Key West, Florida...
GCGAAACACTTTGGCCTAGCGGTTGGGCCCTAGGCCAGGCAACATGAGCCAAAATGACCCCAAAACTACTTCACTTATGATGTCAGTCACAAAAAATCCACACCCCCCAACCAAAATTTTTTTTCGAGTGCAATCTACTAGACTGACCAAACCGTTTGAGCCCTTGAACAGCTCTCTAGCGCAATCGGCGGAGGAGCTAGGGCGTTGGTAAGGCAACCGAACCGAAAACTGCTGTTTTTTCGGCCGAAATCGAAGTACGAATATATCGTATGCCGGTTCTCAAAGTGTTAAAATCAAATCAGTTGCACTTTTTTTTATCAGGGACACTCTGGTGCAATAACTCAGATCTTGTTTCCAGACAAGCAACATTTAATCAGTGCAAGTGATGATGGTAATATTTTAATATGGGAGGCTAGTCCAGATGGAACTCTTTTGAAAACACTAAAAGGTAAGCTCATAGTATGTTGATGCTATAACATTCATCTTGTTTTTGAAAATCATGTCCAGATTTAATTCTCATACTATCCAACATGAAACAGTTCATTTTATTATACAGTAGTCCCCACTTATTAAGCCCATGGTGAATAAGCCCACCTGCTTATTAAGCCCAAAATTGTCTGGTCTGGAATTATTCCATTTATTCCTGTAATAAAAAAGCGCTTTATAAGCCCAAAACCCTGCTTAGTATGCCTAATTTTCAAACACATTTGCTTAAATTTGGTTGAAAAAGCATTGCAATTAACAGATCTTTGTCTTGCTTTTGACAGTTTCACACTTTGTTGCGCTGCAGACCTAGTTCTTAATTCAACTATTTCGTCACAGATTGTTTATTTGTGCCATAATTGATAGGCAAGACAAAGATCTGTTAATTGCAATGCTTTTTCTAGTGCTCTGTAGGGGTAAAAAAATCAAAAATAAAAAAAAAAAAGAATTGATAACTAGTGCTCTGTTGAATTTAATTTCAAAATGACGAAGAGATGTGCAGACGAAATGAATATTGTTTTACCGTAATAAACAAAGACAATTGTTTGTTACCTGTAACTGTTGTGTGCAGTGTTAATAGATTTAGCAACTTTTGGGAATAATACAGTTGGCCATACTCATTTATGCACATAGTAGTGGAATAGTGGCGAAAATGTGTTCCCCTGTTAATAAGCCCAAAACTGTCCGGTCCCGAGGTGGGCTTAATTAGATGGGAGTACTGTATTTACATGGTCAACAAAACGACCCAAAGGTCATCAAGTCAGTTGGCCACAGACCAGTTACTTCATTTGTTTAACTGCCATACTAGTGGAGGACAAAAACATGGTAGAATCAGATAAACCATAATGGCGCAAGAAAACAAATTAACACCTTTGGCACCAGTGTACGATAAATTTGTATGTTGAAATCACATATTCAAGGTTCCCACGCAGTATTGAAAAGTATTGAATTTCAAAATTGGTTTTCAAGACCTTGAAAAAGTATTTAATTTTGCCACAATGTACATTATGTATTGAAAAAGTATGGAAATTTGAAATTATAAAGAAATATCAAGTATCTGAGCAGAATTTTACTGAAGGTGAAAAGCGCTTCATTATTTCTGTAGTGCTGTGCAATGTGTAAAATTAAGTTTCATGATTAAGAATTTTGAAAAATGAAGAGAAGTAATGGTTTTGAACTTATCAAATTTAGTATTGAAAAGGTATTGAAAAAGTATGGAAAATGATTTTTTAAAATGTGTGGGAACCCTGCATATTGAACACGTGCTTTTGTGGCTATTTCCCCACCACTTAACAACTCCATAACTCACCATTCAATTGTGCTAAAGAGCTGTTCAAATGCTCAAAATATGCAGCAAGTCTGCAATGAAAAAATAATTTTTTGGTTTTGAGTTTCAGGTTTTCTGCGAGTGACGTCATAAGTGTGGTAGACAATAAACAAATTAACTATCTAAATATGGGATTAATTGGTTATTTTGTTGTGTTTAAGCCATAACTTTTGAAACCGTAACCCTAGAAAGTCAATCAAAGCCTCAAAAGGCTCAGATTTTAGCCTAGCCATAGACTCAAAGGACTCAGATTTTAGCCTAATACCTTCAGCTCTGGGCTGTTTTTACCTTTAACACCGATGGAGCCATGGTTGTACCTTCACGACCCATGCGAGTCACTTAAGAGGCTCTCACTTTGCAATTCCAAAACTCATCCGCTGATTGTGCTAGAGAGCTGTTCAAACCCTCAAAAGATGCAGCAAGTATTCGACCTGCAATGAAATTAAGTTTTTTTGGTTTTGAGTTTTTGTGAGTGATTTTGTCTTGGGTTACCTGACCCTGGGCTTAATCCACTAGATGGAAATATTTTGCTCAGGCTAGAATCCGAGTTGTTTGAGCCTTCGATTCACTTTCTAGGGTCCTAGATTCAAAAGTTATGACCTGAAAACAACAGAATAATTAATTAAACCCATAATTACATAATTAATTAATTTGTTGTTTTTAGGCCAAAACTTATGAACCAGAAACATTAGAAAGTCGATCAAAGGCTCAAAAGACTTAGATTCTAGCCTTGTTTCCTATAAAAACTTGAGCAAAATACTTCCATCTGGTGTTTGGCCCAGGGTCAGGCAACCTGAACCAAAATGGCCAAAAGCGTATTTCACTTACAACATTACTCACAAAAAAAACAAAACCAAAAAATTTTTTTTCATTGCAGACTCAAAGACTTGTAGAACCTTTTGTGGGTTTGAACAGCTCTCTAGCGCAAACGACGGAGGAATTATGGGGTTGCAAAGTGAGAGCCTTTTAAGTGGCTCATGCAGGTCTTAAAGGCAAAAACAGCCTGGAGCCAAAGGTGTTAATAACGATAGGCTGAAAATTTGAGCAAAAAACGGGCAACAAAAGTAAGGGCAAAGACAGCACATACCTAGAACATATAACAATATACACAGAGCATGTTACAAGACAACACAGGTCAAATTTATTCAACATGAAAAAGAAGTTGTTTCCTGATGTGGCTGCAAAAACCCTTGGGACCCAGAAAGTTGAGATGAGGGGCGATTCCACATGTAACGTGTATGACATTTTGACAATTTTTTTGAAGATTATTCATTATAGTTTTTGTTTGGTGCACTTCTGAAATTTTATTTTGGTATCAGTGGCAAACTACTTCATAATTATTTGTTTTGAAAAAAATATTTTTTTTTCTACAACTTGACATATTCTTTATTTTCTTATTAAAAAAACATGACATGTGACATTTTTTGGAAGTGACTTTTGGCCTGCATTGACATATCACAAAAATTCACTTCGCTACAAAAGCATATCATAGACTATTTCCATAGAGGTTACAAAAGTATTATGTAAAATCTAGAAATTGTAACTGTTGCTCAGGTAGGACAATAATTAAAACAAATGCATGACATGTGTGACATCAAAATGTGATGTGTGTGGTGGAGTCCACTATTGCCAGTTTCATCATTGCATAGTAGTAGTAAAGATGGACAAAGGTCCAATCAGGCAACTTCTGATTCATTTTAAAATTATTGCCAGGGCAACTAACTTCTTCATACAAGCATTGGTGGCTTGGAACTTCTCTCCAAACAAAAATTTATGCCTTAATTACACCAGAGTATTTATTCTTGCAACACCATCACATGTGCAAGCAAATACTAGAAATAATTCAAGTGATTCATTAATTTTTTAAGTACAAAATGACAGGTGGACTAAGTAAAAAATAGAAGGGTAGTCTATATTTAGGGTAAGCAATTTATGAGCTAAAAATTGTTCCATGGTAATGATTAGTCAATTGGAATAAGTGAGGTACAGCAATTTCTTGTGGTGCAAACTATTGCTTCTGTTCTTACAAGAAGGCTTTTTGTGAAATAATAATGCCTGCTGTTTATTCTAGGAAACACTTGACTGCTGAATATATACATTTGTTTGTGATAGTGTTTATTTTGCCTCATGAGTCAAAGGCTGTGTTATTTTGCCTTTAGGATGTGGTCACAGGACAAATACGACATGCAAAGAGACAAGGGGTTAGGGTTTACAGTTAAAGATTAGTCTACAGTTTACACAAGGCAGACAAGAAGCCACCAACGGCATGTCACCACTGAAACTATGCCAAAACTTGCCCATCAGACTGAGCCGTTACAGATGTCACGAAACTCAACGAGGCAGGTCATGCATTCCAAACTCAAAAAAGGTTCAACAGTGGTTATGTTGTTGGACATGACATATTGGACATAGAATTTTTGACTTTATTTGAGTAAGGTTTTAGGATTGTGGATGCGTAGTGTTATATGAAATGATTTCCTGATAAAAGAAATTTTGCTGGTGGATTAAAACCTGAATGTTATTTGTGCAAAAACAGAAAACACTTTAAATCACATGAATCATGAACAGTGCTGATGCTGAATGCCACAATAGCACTGACATTCATGGCAACAGTGTTTTGTGAACTTTTTAACAACTGGTTTCATGATTTTATTTCTATGAAAAGTGCCATTATATTCTAACCTGCGTTTCCTATTCAGAGAGATGCAAAAAAACGGGAAAGTTTCAAAATTCTTTAACAATTCTCCAGTAATGTCTGCCAGTTCTGCTTACTCCACAAAATGGCACAATATCAGCAATTAATCATGCCACATTGCCATCTATTCTTCCACGAGCCTTTGGCTTCCTTATCAAAAAAACTAATTTGTTTTTTGCTATGTTGAAAATGTAGCATGAACCACTGTTGCAAAATTTAATGGAAGAAGGAAGCTTTATTTTGTGAATGCCTATATCAGCGATTCTCAATTGGGGGTGCTCGCACCCCCAGGGGGTGTGAGAAGGAACTTCTTGGGGTGCGGACTTCTCTGATAATACAGAAAACAATACATCAAGTGGTGCAAATATGATTTTTCCTTCCAGATGGTGTGCGGGCTTCAAAATGAATTGAAAACCGCTGGCCTATATGGTTATTTTGTTTTCAAGGACACAGCCATTCAGTTACATCCTTTGCAATTCATCCATCTGGGAAATTGGGAATGTCAGTTTCACCTAAAGATGGAACATTAAGAACATGGAACATGATGACAGGCAAATGCATTTATATAAAAAACTTTAAGCACATGCATCTGGAGTTTGTAAGGTAAGGGCAACATGCTGTTGCACTCGTCTACTTTGAAAGCAAATTAAAACTAAGTCCAAGAAGTTTTGTGGTTCTTAGGCAACAAAGCAAGTTCTGTTTATTTAAGCAAGCTTAAAACCTATTGTTTGTATGGGAAACCATGTCAATAAAGCCCTTTAGGTATTTTTTGACCTAGTCTCCACTCGTGCTTTTAATGTAACCTGTTGACACACGCATTGTGCCTCTTAAGATATAGGAATATTTTTGATTGTCTGGCAGGCTGGTTGTGCTTAATACGATCAAGTCTTCAAGCGTATTGTTGCGTTTTTTACAGCAGTGTTTGCTGTGAGAATGCTATGCAGCAGTCCTATCACCTGGAGACTACAGGCTGATAGTTCCATGAAAAAGATTTTGCAGACAAATACCAATATATTAATAGCTACTGTTGTGCTTGACTTCCCCCATGAGTTCCGTGTAGAACAAAGCTTCAATGTTTTTGTTGATAGATTGCAAGGGACAGTGAACAAGTGATTACTTCCACTTGAAGTTTATAAATTGTTACTTACTTGCACACTGTACAATAAAACTGGGTGTGTTACCAGTTGCTTCACCAGATCGTATACTGTGTATTCATCCAGATGGCATTGCACTGTTTAAACAGTATGAGTGATGCAACAAGTCACGAGAACCTGATGGTTTTGCTAAACACACTCTTCTAGCATTGAAGCATTTCTGCTCACAATGCAGCCGGTTTACTGAGTCACCCGAAAATACGTGTTTGTACTTGTAGAATATAAAAAGTGACGGAACAAAAACAACTGCCACTCACAAATTTTATGCATAATTCACGAACTCTTTGTTACCTACTTGTCCGTTCTGGTGTTTCATTGATACAATATCTACACCTTTGCATTTTTACGTAATCGCCAAACTTTTTGTGATTTAAAGAAAATCTGCAAAATTAGCTGTGTTAATGTTGTGCTGAACTTAGTAGCTTTCCAAGAAAGCTGTTCATTTCTTCTGAACTAAAGTTGTTTTATTTCGCTGCAAATTGCAATTTTTAGCAGCTTGGTAAGCCCAACAATGCGCCCGGGAAATAAAACAGTTTTGTAGAGCTTCACTCAACTTTGCGATAGTGTTTAGAGGTTACCATATTATGGGACCCAACATGTCCTCATTCAGCCTAATGGTGGTTGCCCATAGATCAATTAAAAGAGAATCAAACGAAAGCTATTTTTAAGTCAGCGAAAAAGTCGGTGAAATGCTTTCGCGTTGCTGTATGGCTTTTGATCAGCGTCATTCATTGCTTGATACAGGTGGTCAAACGATGGAAAGCACTACGTTCTTGCATCTCTGCAACAGCTTCAAATTTACGAACTTGCTTCTGCAAAGCGCGTGTTTGAGACAAATTTTTCGGAGCAAATTTTAACTATAGAGTTTCTTGCCTTTCCATTTCACGAATGTATTGTTGTTGGAGATAGCGATGGCAGCGTTCGCGTGCTTCAAATTCCGAGCGGAAATTGTGCATTGAAGTTCAAGGTGCGTCTTGTTTGCGGCTTTTGTTTATTACTTGAAATTTTCCACAGTTCTTTTTCATTACGGTTTTTGCACATCGTCAGATACGAGCTTCTTCAACAATGCTGCATTGCTCATATATTGTTGTGGGTAGGATTTCGCAAAGATATTACCCGGCTCTTGTTGCAGGCACATGAGACGCGCATCAAGTGCTTAAAGCCATTTTCTCCGCCCTCTGGTTTTAGTGGCGATAAGGAAGTTGTATGGTTGGTCACTGCATCATCGGATGGTAGTGTGAAAGTGTGGAACATTGACCATTCTATACTGCAAACAACAGACGTTGAAAACGGTAACTTTCTAATGGGCTATTACCACTGAATCCGTGCATAACTCTACTGGAGAAAGCTCTGTCAGAACGGGGTGCTTGTTGCTCGAGTTGTAGCCACAATATTTTCTCTTAATAAACCATAAGCTTTTATCAAACTGCCCATGTTATATCGGTATAGGCACTTTTCTCACGAAAGGTTTAACAATTTTTACCGAACCTTGTGACAGAAATCCTACTCTTGAAATATGGAATTGTTTTCTGTTTCTTGTTCTGGAGAGTAGGTGGGAAATTATTTGTCAGCACATCTTTAATAGGGAAGTTTCCGATGATGACTTGTAGCTCTCGCATAAGCGCCGTTGTGGACGCCGCCAAAAAAACGCAGCGGCATCGTTCAAGTATTTGGAGCAGTGGTTCCCTAACCTTGTCTCTTTACGAACTGAACCCTTATGGACGTCAAACATCTCCACGAGCCCCCACCTTTGCGAGACGCGATCTGTTCCCGAATTATATTATACTACATTGCCTGTGTATCACAGTGGTTTGTGAAGGATCAAGGTCCTAATGTAGTAATATAGTGATACCAAGAAATGAACGGAACGCGTTTGTTACAAAACTTCACAAAATTCACACATCCCGCATGTTGGGTCTACAGATGCAATGTTTTCTCCACGGCGTGTAGATACAGGCTACATAAAGAGGCTGACTTAAAGTAGCGCACACTGGGAGTTTATTTACTAAATTTAATGAAAGCTCGTAAAACCCTTCAAGTCACCAAGCTAGAAAGTGGTAGTTAATGTTTGTACCACCAACTTTTGTCTGCTCCAAACGATGTGTATTTTCAGTTCAACAAATGTACTGCTTTTTGATTTCCAGTAACGCGTCAAGCCTACTTCATTGGCTCACCCAGGGGTTCACGCATCCCGATTAAGGAAGCTCTGATTTAGAATATTAAAACCATATGGAGAACAATAAGTCAGTTTCACAAATATAAAGTAAAATGAGAAGAAAATCTTTCGAAAATTGGAAACTTCTTGGTTTAGTCACACATTACGTTAAAGTTCAGTTGTGGTGAAAAAATGTAATGAATATGATTGTATTGTTTTTAGTATCTGTTCGAAGTGTTCTTTCAACCAACGATAAACTAATACCATGTTTGTTATCTATGTTACCTTATCGTATCGTTGCCGCTCTTAAATAATTAAGCTTTCCTCAGCAAGCTAGTTTGTGAGAGACGCCATCAGTATAATGTGTTTGACCTTTGGACGTATGTTTTGCTTTCAGCCGAGTGCTTGCTGACAATTAACACGACTGCCCGTTTAACTTGCGTTACTGTATGGCATGAAAACTTGAAGGAGCTCACTTCCGCCACGTTTTCAGAAGAAAAGCAATCCGAATCGGAAGTTAGTGGTAAGTGAATGTAACTTGTGCAGTTTGTCGTACCTATTAATACAAATACCTAAAAAAGTTGAGACGTCACCCCCTGCGCAACTGTGTTGATCATTTAGCAGCTCCTTCCCACATATATGCACCACCACGAGTTGAAACTGGACAGTAACAAAACTAATTTAACTGCTGAGGGGCATCGACTCGACAACCTTCCGGCTCCTTCAATGCCCTGGCGTCCTTGCACTAATTTGTGTTTTTTCTAGCTGAATATTAATTATCGCCAAATAAAATCAACTCAACTCACGCAACGACGGTATAAACCAGCTCTTTGTTTCGAAATCTACATTTGCAGTCCCTCACTTTTCACACGCGCTTCCTCTCGGGATGGTCGCGGGGGCAGCAGCCCCAGGAAGTCTCGAAGTACCTCATGGCTTTCAGAAACCTGTAGTACTGCTAGCTCCACACCAATACGGGACCAATCCAGGCCGGAGATACCGAGTATATTCACTTCATCTGCTGCTCGATCGGCCTCTGCAGCGCTTTTCTGTGGTTGTTGCCAACAAGACTCGCTTACTGTTAACGTTACTTGAAGCATTCTGGTCACGTGGCCGAACCATCGTAGCTGGCATCTCTCTAACCGGAGAAATTGTTTGACGTTCAGGAATTCACACGAATTTCACAAATGCGCCGTTTGATAGCAAGTGTCACGGCGTGAACCACGAAACATCAACGTCGTTGTAATAAGTGGAAATTACGCTCATTGAAAAGATATTACAGGCGCAGAAGCCTTGCAATACTTCTTTTCTGCAGTGCCTGCGCCAATTGACAGCTTGAAAAATGTATCTTCCTCGGCGGGTGTTGACGTGAAGCCTAGATAGAAGAAATGATATTATCAAATAATTGCAGAGGTCTTTTCACAATTATTTCACGTAATAATGGTTTCTCCGGTGCAGAAAATATGGCGCTGTGAATAATTACTGAATAAAAAGCCAGTGATGAAGCTAACAATTTTTACCCAGAGCGCTCATAACAATCAAGGTTGTTGCGTCAAAATCTATTTTCACAACGTTTGTGACAAAACAAAATTTAAGGCCCAATGCATCTCGTTGCAAGAAAAGAGTACAACTCTCGGCTTTCCAAGCTTGCGGTTAATTCTCGGGTGCCCAGTCAGGGATGTAGCCAAGGGAAGGGACGAAAATCGTGGCAGCTCCCCCTATTTTCGGACGGTAATTCTTCAACCTTTGAACAAAAGTTCTCATGAACGCGTAAAGTCAATCATTTATTGCAGTTCGCGATTCTCGCCCCCAATTTTTTTCTAACAACGTGCCTGTGCAGTACTTTAACAATATATGTGGCAATGTGTGCTGATCCGCAGCTTGTTCAGTGCGGATATTTAAGAAGCGTTCGCTTTGCGCGCTTGCGTTCTCTGAGATTTTTACATCGCACAATTCTGAAGTCAGCAACTGAGGTAAAGTGTTGCTTGGTTTCAGGTGCGCCGATTCGGAAAAGAAAACGCAATCGCAAGAAAAAGTTTGGGAACAGAAAGAAATCAAAAGTTGAAGTATCCAGCTAATAAAATACCTTACACTGTCCTTGCGTGCGTTCTCTCTGGAAAGAAAACCAGTGTGTGATGTTGACGGGCCGAATGCGTACAGCGACGTGCGCCTTGTATATGAGCACAGCGGCACGAGTTGAATAGAAGAAGAAAATTGAAACATACATTACATACCCTCTTGAATGACCATTGTTTAGAAATGAACGTGCGAAATGAAACACATAAAAGAAAAAACTTGGAGCAGTTAGTTTATCGTCACTGATCTGAATACCTTTACGAGCTCAAATCGCGATCGAGTTCCCGCGGTTAAAACTGTATTGGATTTCGCTCATCACTAAATTGATGCATCAACTTCTCGATTTAAATGATATGCTTGGGGATTTTCCTTGCACAAATGATTCGAAGTAGTGAGAAAGTGATTACATGTCTACAATCAGTCCCACGACAACGGGGTGTTCTGGTGGGCTTAAACTCAAACAAAGCTTGAAGCCCCCAATTGAAATACGAAACAATAAATCAGTGGAGTTTTTTTGAAATTTCCGGAATGTAAAGCCCTCTTATTGAAGACTTTCTGGCGACGGTTCTGTCTGCAATACAATGTTAAGTCACCGAATGTATTCCGTGCGTTAGAGGGAATCAAGCCCGTAACCAACTTGGGACACCAGGGGGACGAAGAGTTTTCTGAAAGGGGCTCTAATTTTTTAAACTATTCAAACTATGTCCATTGTCCAACAATTTTCCAGCCCCTCCCCTAGCTACGGGCATAGAAGGAATATTTGCTGTCTCTATAAACCAGGCTAAAGAGAAACTTCAAATTGTTCATGCATATAGCCGTAGCTAACCCGTCTTTTGTGGGGCGCGTCAAAAGATTTGGCCTAAACGAGAGTACAGTAGTTTGCTCAGCGCTCACCTCTTAATGCTGTAATATCTAATGCTCCACTTCTAAAAGTCTGACTTTGCTCCCTCGTTTCGTGCCTTTCGACGGCATTAAATTCAGTTGTATAGTCACGCGCGTCGCAATGTTTTCTTTTAAACAAACGTACAAAGCAGCCAACTCAACGAAAGAACTTGGTTTGGCACCAAATGTAAATAGGAATGGCGACGGCCCTCTGGGTAGTGCCAAGGACAGAAAATGGAGAACGCTGCATGAGAACTCAAGATAACTAAGATTTTTTCTCCTGGGAAATTTCATCATAAATGACAACAGAAGTGTTATCCAAGTAGTGCCACAATGAAATGGTGAAAAGTCGCTCTTTGAAAAATGATAAAGCTCTTCTTGACTAGGGTTACTTCGGATATCACTAATTTTTACTATCCGTATAATTGTATTTTAGCTAATTGGATAATAACCGCTAATTGTTAGACAATTGATTTTGCGTGATTTGATTGAAAAATCATGACACAGTTTTATGGAAAATATACACACACTGTATGAGCGTATATGAAAAAATCATGCATTTTTAAGCATTTTCTGCTTCTGTAACGCATTTCTTATGAAGCACAACGCAGACTTCACCTGAAAACGCGTTGGACTCTTGCAAAAATAATAATTACGTGCCGGGGCGTAACGAAGGGGTCACAATTCCCCGGGCGCCGAATGACCGCGGGAGCGCGGAATGTCTCAACAATGTCACAAGCAGGCCCGTAACCAGCCTGGACACCAGATGGGACGAAGAGGTTTCTGAGAGGGGCCCAAATTTTTTAAACTATGACCAACACGTGTTACCAGGAGCGAAAAAAGTTTTAGGGGGGCTTCTCCCCCCTGCGTTCCCCTGGTTACGGGTCTGATCACAAGTATTCAGGCCCATAACTATAGGGGCTTAGACCCCCTTGGAAAATGTGTTTGACATAGCTTAAAAAAGTTGGGCTCCTATCAGAAAACCCTTCGCCCCATCTTGTGTCCCAAGGTGGTTACGGGCCTTAGAAGTACTTTCTTCAATACAGTGTATTTGCTCCCGAAAGACATCAGGTTTGAACAGGTGACGCCAAACTTGCTTCTTGCCCCGGGCGCCATCTAATCTCATTACGCCCCTGATTAGGCCTACGTGGTCTTAGTAAAACTAAAGTCGCCCGTACTGGAAACAAAGTATATCCAAACTTAAAGTGCAAAACGCCTTGGCATGTACGCAACCACCTGTTCTTTTTGGGGGGAAATGTTTAACTAGTTATTCTTCTTTTTTCGGGTGGGGCAAAATTATTGTAATTTGTTGTCCCTAACAACGAAACATTTTTTTAAATTTCGGGGCAATTGCCTCGTTGCCGTGCCCCCACTGGTTGCGGGCCTGCGCCTTAACCATATTTTTGTGCGGTTCACCGACGGAGTTTTATCCGGATATCGGATTGGAAAAAACTCTACCGTTATGCGAATAATCCAACCCTGTTCTTGATTCATAGGTGTAGTCACGAGGACCGTGCCCCTGTATTTCGAAAACAACAGTGTAAATTACTAAACTGCGAAACGAGAAATATGTTATTTCGTTAAGGCTGATGTGATTTATTGGACTCGGAAAGCAATTGTTGGCTGTTTGGCAAATTGAATGCTGTTTAGGCAAACAAGTGCTTCAAACGCAACAATTCAACCTCTCATTGATCTCCAAAATGAAGCTGTAAAACTAATAAGACCAACTGAGCAGACATCTCTGGAGCCAAAGTTTATACGGTATCAGTGGCGTGCAGAAGGACGGGGGGGCGAACGGAGCGACGACCCCGGGCATCCAAGAGTGAATATTTTCGAAACTTGTTTTTTTGACAAGACTAGTTTCTACGTATTCAAATACCAGTAATTCTCACATTCTTCAATACCAGAGACCTATACTCTAGGCGCGCGGCGCACACACAATCAAATTGATAGCGACGTGAACTTTTTCCAGATCGTGCGATCAAGTGAAAATCACCAAAAAGATTGAAAGACAATTTTGGACGTTTAATTTGATTTACTGATTCAAATATCAAAACCTTCCTATTTCACCTTGCTTGATTTAGCTGACTTTTTGATGCATCACTAGTTTTCCGTTTCGTTTTTGATCTGGCAACCTTAGGTGTGCGCTAATACAGCCGCATGCCTGTGTTTGCAATATGTGTATCATTTCGAGCTTCGTCATTAATTGGCAGCAAGGACGGCGGAACCGCGGTAGGGAAAGGGGGTAGTAAAAAGGTTGTTGAGGGCAATGGAAACTTAATAAAAAACAAAAACTGTAGCCAATTATGCTTGCGTTTGTTAAACAACAATGTTGACCTAAAAATAATGAAAAAAAACTAAAGCAAATTTGTTTTAATTTCATCTTGATATACCATGAAATTATCTATGATTCTGTTGTATAAAAGACACCTCCGTCCTGTTGCCCCCGTTATGAAAGGTCAGGGGGAAATGCCCCCGATCTCCGGCGTCCCTGCTTGCCGCTATCAGCAGTCACTGTCTCGCTGCATTACGTGCCAAGATGTCTGCGTTCATAAGTCACATCATATATGTGGCAAAACGCCTACTATCGTAACTTGTGAACATTAGAAGATTTGTTGCCATGTTATTGTTCCACAATAAAGACCAACAGTAGAACAATCCACTCGCAGTTCCGCAACCTGCTTCTGCAGACAAATAAGCGACCTGCAACTCACCACTGCATGACACCAGAACAGTGAACCTGGTTAAGTGCAGTGTGAGCGAAAAACCGGCAAATAAACTGTCATTGAAATAATTAAGTCAATTAAACGGAATTGAGCAGCTGACGTCAGGTTTTCTATAAAATTTTGATTCTTAGTCCCAATTTCCAAGGGGTGCAAATGCTCGTTCTTCCCCTACGGCCGCCCATGTTTCTGAGGTACTGTACCACGAGTTCAAAATTATTTGCTTGAGTTCAGTGTAAAAGAGCACTATAATAGCCATTCTCTTCGCATTTACATGTTCAGCAACAATGCTGACCTTAAAAAAAGTATAGAAAACCATTCTAAATTTTGTGTGCGCGAATAACTGCAATAAATTTGTTTCAAGTCATCTTGATAAATCATGAAATTACTTGTAAGGAGTAAGGGCACCTGTGTCCCATTGCTCCCCCTTTCAAAGGGCAGGGGGGAAGTGCCCCGTCATACACCCCTGTTCCGACGTCCCTTATTGGCAGTTCAGGCGGATTGATTATAACGGCTCACACAAGCTCGTATCTCTTCTGTTCCCCCAGTAGTTCTACATATCACAGCCACATAATAAAAATACAAAAGTTTTCTTGGGCACTTTGTGCATTCTCAATTCTTGTGTAGTTTAGCAAGTTTCAAATTGTTAACCCTGGGTGTCCGCCATCCCAGCCGCATGCCTTCTCTGCTCGACTGCTACTCGACGAGACATTCGCGCAGCCTGATGTTTTTTTCAGTTGTGAACTGCCCTGTCATAGTGTTGAATGTGTTTTACTCCACTATTTTAATGCGCCTTATGCTTTTGGCAGTAGCGCAGCCAATAATTTTGTTCGGGAAGGGCCAGTCAATCATGACTTCAGTCACTGACGTTTTCCAACAGTTGAAAATTGACACAACTAACCAGTAAAAATCTCAGAAAGTTTGTTTCGGGAGGGGCATGGCCACTTCGGCCTCATTCTGGCTGTGCCACTGCTTCTGCAGTTGTTAAGAGCGCTGACGTGCCACCGAGTGTGCTCTACTCCCTTGTTTCAACGCGTTGCCGGATATTTTGCAGTTGTGAACCAGGGTTCCCACACAATTTTCAAAACCAAATTCCATGACTTTTCCATGACCTTTGTTACACTTTTTCCATGCGTGTTTAAGTGATACTTACACTTGCAAACTGGTAACAGTCTTATTAAAAATAGCTGATGTTGCGCTAATGGGATCCAACTCTGCCAAACTTGCTCCCTGTGTAGTAGCTGTGTCGCATCTCAAAACCAAACCAACATTGCTATCAATATCAACCAGCTACCTATATTGCCAAATATACCAATATAATTA
>Ga0210059_1009873_pt1 | contig 14814 bp, 7 predicted proteins | sample Ectturendosymbi2_FD_188042 | JGI IMG/M metagenome (GOLD analysis project Ga0210059, IMG submission 188042) | Ecteinascidia turbinata endosymbiont from Florida, USA - Sample 2 (SPAdes) (version 2) | ecosystem: Host-associated > Tunicates > Ascidians > Unclassified | place: Key West, Florida...
TTGCCCAGCAGTTCTCCACTATTTTCTCTGCTGGCTGTTATTTTTCCTACTACACTAAATAAAGTCAAATCTCAGCAATTCCAACAACACCTACAAAAAGAACCTTTGTGTAGTGGAATCATGCTTCACCTTTTCATTTTCACCTATTCCCCAGCTTTCGCAATACCATAGGCCAAACCCACGAAGCAAATCTTTGAGTCCTTGCAGTGTAAAAACACCCAATATCGAGTTCGCAAGTGTGTTCACGAAGGTAAGCCAAGTGCAACGAATCGCTCACGTGTCCATCCGATAACAAGTGCAGTGTAAAGTGGGTAAGTGATGATGTAGCAACTTGGGTTTCCAAACAGTCCATGCAGAACAATAACATAACACTAGGTAGCGGTTCTTATGAACAAATACTGCTGATATAGATATTTTATGATGTCACCCACAAAAAAAAAAACTCCAAAGCTTTCCAATTTGCAGAAATTGGCTCTACAAGACTTTCTGTACCTTTAGAGGGTTTGAACAGCTCTCCAGCTCAACCTGCTGGCAAGTTATGGTGGTGTAAAATTATGCAAAAAACTGGCTCAAATTACAAATATCTCACGCACCAGTGCCAAAGGTGTTAACAGGAAGTTTACACAAGTTTGAAAGGCCAGTTAGCAGGACATTTGTATATGCAATTTCTTAACAACAACAATGAAGCTAGAGCATAAATTGGTCTACTTGAATACACTGCAAGAACAACTGGCAAGAAACAAAAATATGAAGAAGATGAAAACATAAGCTTTAATCAAGACTTTGAAGAAGATTGTGCATTTAAAAGTCAAGAAAATAATCTGTGTGTCTAACCTGCCATAAACTATAAGGCTGAACAAAGGTACTTAGGTAATGTGAAATGTCACCATTGAAATAATGAATCACAGCAATCTTCAAGGAATTGTGTCCACAAATCAGAAGAAAATCTGCGTTGACTGGTCAGCAGATGTTTATGAAAGTGTTCACCATAGAATCTGATGCAATGACTCAAGCTTCTTTGCGTGAAGTCTTGGAATGTTACTCATAGTGAGCACCCATACTCTAAAAGTGATTTTGTGAAAGAGTGTAATGTTGTTGTGGTAGTGTTGGAACCAAACTATAAAAATCTTGAGCAGCTAATAGAAAAATGCCAGGTTCATGCCAAACTACACAAAGGTGCATATTCTAGATTAGTGCAGATGTTGAAGTTATTATGTAAAGTGATTTTGAAAGTTCCTTTGCATTTAGTTTAGGTCTAAGATAATCTGCAAATGGCAATAGTTGTATGATATACTTCATCTGATGTGAATTTTATCGAGAGGATTTGTTGGACTTAGTGACATTGTGATCAAGTACTGGTATTTGTGTAATTAATTTTTAAAATACACTTAAGCTTTAAAAAATGGTCATGTGCCATTAACACCTTCGGAGCTGGCCAAGTTTCGCATGAAAAGGTATATTTGTCCATATTGGCCAGTTGAGTCTTTGCAACTCCATAACTCACCAGTCAATTGTTCTATAAAGCTGTTCAAACCCTCAAAAGACTTGGATAGTTTTTTAGTTTGGAATGAAAAAAAATTTTTTAGACTTTGCGTTTTTTTAGAAAAACGGCTCCCAACGTGTTAACAAGCACATTCAACCATTAACCAGGTTGACAAGTAGCATTAGAAGTTACTCACTGAGATCACTGTATTATTGTTTGTTTGCACCACATACATATATGGTGTTATTTTTTGTGCACAAATATAATGCCATGCCAACTGAGTGGTAACAACAGTATCATGAGAGCTATATCATTCAAGATACTTCCATTTTATGCAATAAGGATAAGCTTTGCAGCAGCAGTTTGAATGCTTTTGAGAAGATTGGTGTCTGCGACAGAACAGTTGTCACAAACAACATCCCCATGATCAGGCATGGACAAAACATGCACAATAAAGTACTGCAAGTGCCTGGGAACAAAAAGTGTTCAAAAAGCCTTAAGTCATTGACATTGCTATGTGATACAGCATTGAGGCATGCAAATGCCAAGTCAGATATCGATGAAATGTACTGTAGGTCCGAAATGTTTGTGGGGAACAACTTCAGTAGACACTTGGTTGTGACATAATGGAGGATGACAAGGTGAAGAGTTTTGGCTGCATTGAAAGTAACATTCCCCAAACTGAACCAAAATTACAAATGATTCAGTTCATTAGATATGGTATTATGCTTATTATAAGGACTTCTAGAATAAATTATGGTATCGTCCACTGATACTATGTTGTAAAGTACACCAAAGAGAGTAATGCATCTGAGCTCTGAGCCACACCACAGTATGCAATAGACAAGACTGAGTGCTTCCCAGACATACAAACTGTAACCTGATTAAGTATGACTGCATATGATTAGGAAAGGAGTTAGTGACACCAAGCTGGTGCAATTTAAAAGAAAAGTGGAGTAAATAACTATCAAAAAGTGTTGAAATATCTGAATACACATCCCATGATGAGCAACCACTCTCTTTAGCAACAAGAAGCTTGACGGTAATATCTAATAAGTTACAGTTGTGAAATGATGCTTGTGTATGAAGCAATAAGGTAGGTTTTATAATTTTTAAATGCTTATTGTGAGCAGGTTCATGGCCGAGTGAAATTGGTGGAGGTTTTCCAGCCCTTTCAAAACCAGTTGAAATATCCTGATTTTTCACTGTTTCTCCAAAGCTGGTGTGCATTAAACTTTCTACTGCTGCCTCAGGTCATGAAGTATTTGTTTACTGCCATAACTAGAGCTTGGTCAATGTATTGACACATCGATATATATCAGCCGATATGACGATGTTGCTGATGTATCGTATCGGCAAAATTCTGCCAATATATATCGGCAATATTTGCTGATAAAAGTGTTGCGCGGTTGCTCTGCATGGAGCGTTCGGAAACCCAAGTTGCTACTACGTCTCTGACCCTGATTGATTAACTCAAATGCTCTGTCCTGTTCCTAGTACACAGAACCTTCACGCATACAGACCGTTGTGCAACAGTCCTGACAAAACGCTCTATGACGTAACATTCACTCATAGGTTTTGGCACGGTAAGCAGGTGATTGTCTGCGATCAAACATGCTTTTGTGTTGGTTGGCTGTTTTATCAAAGTCTCTCCAGGCTAGACAGTCTTGCGTTGAGTGTGCATCAAAAAAGTACCTACGTCACAGTGAGCAGGACCCAGGTTTGTGCAGAATTTGATGTTGTATGGTTCTTCATCGCAGTGAAGTGATGGTTTTAATCCGTCGCGCATTTTTTTTACTTACGACATCTGAGCATAGGCACAGATGTCTACACAAGGAGTAAGCCCTCTTATACGCAACACATGTTTGCTGTTTGTGCATTTTTTGATTTAGAGTTAGACTACTGTGAGTCCGACAATCAAACCATCCTTTTAGTCAAACACAGCTGGTTGAAATGGTTACGTGGCAAGTACGATACATAAAGAAACAAGGGTTTAGGTCTAGCCTACAGTTTGCACAATGCAAGGAAGAAGCTGCTAACAACTTGCCAGCACTGAAAGCATAACGTTACTTGTCTATCAGACTGACCCATTTACAGATGTTACAGTCAACTCAGACAATCAAGCTGTTCAAACTTGTGACCAATTCAGCCAATCATGTTCGGCTGGTGGCAAAGTAGCTGCAGGAGTGTATATTTTGCCTCACAAGGCAAAACAGGAGTGTATATCTTGCCTCATAAAATAATTGTAACATGTGAAATTATTTCCTTTGTTTTAGTGGCCTGAAGAAAATATGCACCGTAATGTCTTTCAGCTGTAGCTGTAGTTTGAAAATGTTTGACTGGAGGCAAAATAGCTCCAGGAGTATTTAATTTGCCTCATGAGGCAAACTAGATGCTGCTTCAGTAATACAAAAATATAGGTATTGGATATCGGCCCAAAAAAACGGGTGATAGTCTCCAAGTTGCTCCACTAACACTGGTATTGATGAAGGAACAATAGTGTCAGAAAAACCTTGACCACAGGTTTCCCACTGATAGTGATTTGTAGTAAAATGCTATCTGCTATTGTGTAATAATTTCAATGACACACGGATCTGCCCTTTTTTGGTTTTAAATGCTGCAAATCTGTTGTTTCATACATCATTTTTGAGAAGTTGCCCACGAGTTGTTACATATTTGTGAAATGGCCCATAGGTTAAAAGTAGTTGGACCACGCTATTCTAAAATAAACAAACATGTCAGCTAACTCTAAACAGAAAGATGCACAATTAAGTCAATTATATGCTAACGTGAACAAAACAGCATTAAATTGTTAAAGTGTTAATTAAAAAAATTATTGCCATATTACTAAAAGGTGCATCAATTTTAACAAGAGGCCTCTGGTATGAACTGCTACTTTACCAACAACCACATGCCTTCAAAGGTGGATAGTAGTGTAATAAAGCAAGTGTAAGGGACAAATGTAGGTACGATGGGTTAACATGAGAAAGTAGAGTAAGACGAAGAGGTGGGTTGTACAAATATGTATATATAGTACAGATAACTTTTTAATTCTGTTTTTCTCTACATAGCACCATCACAGACACCAATATTTGTAAAAAGAAACTAGCTTGTCCTTTACACAAATGAATAACTTGTGTTGCATTTCTAAAACATTTTTTTTTAACAAAACACATTGTGACTAACGGGACAAAACCTTTTTCGCTATAAACAAAGAAACCATTAGTTTTGACAAAATTCTCTGGTTTAAATACAAAGTACATACTACGTTATTAATTAATCTGAGGTATTGTGTAGAAAGCCTTACTAGGTTTCACAGGAAAAACTTAAACCAAAAAAATGTGACTAACGGGACATCTCTTCTAATATTAATCAGATGCTAAAATTCTCAGTGATGAAACTTTTTACAAGCAATTTCACTATGGAAATGATTAGTTTACCAATGCTTCTAACCAAAAAAATTACTTGACTAGAGAAAAAAACAATTTAACCTCATTTTAATGCACCCAAAAACATCTCCAAATTTAACAATTTTTTTTATGTTAGGTACATGTGTTTGCAGTTTTAAAAAATATACGTTTTTGGTGTCTGTTGTTTTTGTAAACAGTGTTTTCATAAAGACTGATGTATGAAAAGTTATTTTAAACTTTGTTTGCTTCAATTTTTTGGTTTTATTTTTTTCAACCCTGGAGTACCTTGATGGTGGAATTGCCCACTTTCAAAGTTGCTTTTATGGCATTAAGTAACTACCAGACGCATGAGAGTAGTTTTAACACCTTTGCACCAGATGTGTTAAATTCTCTACTAATAAACATGTTCCCAAATGCACTGTACAGTCCAAAGCAAGCAGAAAAATGACCGCAAGTGTGGGAAACTTTCCACAACTAATACAGGCAATTATTACATCACACCCGCAGTGTGCACATTTAAGATGACATGCAATGCACGGGCCTGCAACAACATTGAATTTACATTTCAACTGATGACTGTTGATTTGCTAAACACCAAAGGATTTCAGAATTTAAAATACAGTGGAAACCGCTTAATACATCCACCTCGGGGCCAGTCGATTTGGATGTAATAAGCGGTTGGCTGTAATAACCGGTTTTCCTTAAACTGCAGCTTAAACAACCCCTAGGGGGTAAAAATACATCAATGTATTGTACTGTATTTCAAGCAACTCAAGCTTTTCAGCTATTGTTCTATCGTTCCTTGTTTTCTTCATTCCGTAGTGTAGGCTAAAACAAACAAGACACTGCGACTGCAATAAGAAGGCTGCTTGAGCTGCAACGATAAACTGCTGCAATGACTGATCCGAAACAGTTTGTTTGATTGTTCATAATCGGCTATTGTTTCTTCACAGGCGTTCGTAATACGTATCCTACAATACAATACATTAACACCAAATCTGTGTTCGTACGAACCACTTCACACTAAAGCGATTATTTCGTTTATAATATGCCATTATTAGTGCAAAGTAAAGAACAATTTGCTTGTACGGACAATTGAAATTGGATGTATTAAGCAGAGACTGGATGTATTAACCGGGGTTTTTATAATGGGAAAGGATTGGGAAAATTCTGTGCCAAGCAATTTGGATGTAATAAGCGGTTGGTTGCATTAGCCGAGGATGTATTAAGCGGTTTCCACTGTGCAATATCAGGAGCAACATGTATTTTTAGAACATCTGGAAGCATTTTTACATCCCACAGTTCACGAATCTTCTTTGTTCAATTCGTTGTCAGGCTACAAGTGCCAACGGTGTAAGGTAGCACGCATGTGGAGTGATGTGAATGTTTTGTAATGATCGTATACAACGTTACAAGGGAAATGCTGTTGCCTGTTCCAAAACACTTGCATTAGAAACCTACAGTGGAAGCATGTAATATATGATCAGCATTACTGCTGTGTACCTACGGCACAAGGGGGCCTGTAATGACAGCGAAGCTTTGGGCCATTGATGTAGTGCAATGCATTACGATTTTTCAAATGTCTGTGTGTTAGTCGTGATCGCAACTTGGCAGTGGCTAATTATGCACTGGAAAAATATCTTTTAGAAGAAACTGATGTGGCAAGTTATACAAAGATATTCTCAAGCCATTTTGTTCAAGCAAAGGCAACTGTTCATTTACAGTTTTCTTCTCTCCAGGTGCTTTTCTAGCTGACATGTTAACAAAACGACTACAACTGATTTTAAAACATGCAGGAAACAATGCACTCCATGACTTACAAATGCATGTAGTCAGTTAAGTAACTGCAGAAATCACTATGCATGTTGGTGTCTCAAAAAAGCTTACATGGTGAACTGCAAAATGTCAGTGTATGCACAATAGTGCTAAGTTTCCACTTGCCCACGTGGTGCAAGAGAAACAGCAGGGAGTGGACTGAAAAAATGTCTGTGTGTGCATACTTAGTGTTATTTCCAATCTGCACGCAGTGCAAGAGAAACATGCATGTGAATGGACTGAAAAAATGTCTGTGCATGCGCAGTAGTGCTCTTGTTTTCACACGGTGCAGGCCAAAAACGCACATGAATTGACTGAAAAAATGTCTGTTTGTGTGCATTAACTTTCATGTGGTGAAACCAAGTACGCCGCTGATGTTGTGGAAGATCTAAACCGAATCCAATTACCTGGCTTAAATTAGCATTTTGGATTCGGATAGTTTAGGATCCATCCCTACCCAAGATGTAAAGTTGTCAAATTTTTTATTGGTATGGCTATGCAGGAACATGCATTACCCAAGCAGTTGCCAACTTTGACACTATTATGCTAAGTCCTGCTAAAGCAGCATAAAAGTTCATAAAATTTGTTTGAAACTTTTGATTGTATCCAAAATCAACATCAATTTTCAAGCAATGCTGCTAACCTTATTTGAGGACTTGGGTTGAAACAAATATGTTACAAACAATGTCTCAATGAATGCCTCCGTAGCACCAATTCATTTGAAACTTTTTTTCAATGATTTTTAAGGGGGGTGCTAACTTTTTACCCCAACATTGAAGAAATTTTTTAACCCCACTTGACTTATGCTGCAGTCATGACAGGACAGGATTCGTGATATTTTTATGGCATGTGCACATACTCAAGTTCACTTCTATTATCAATAAAATGAGTATCATGAGCTGTTGTATTTGTTACAACTTGCTTAGATACAGTATGTTTTGGACCATAAAGTGCACTTGAAATCCTTAAATTTCATCAACAATTGAAAACACACCTTATAATGCTGTGCACCTAATGTATAAATCTGGTTGTGCTTTCTTACCTCGGACTAATTTTATGTGGTAAATGGTGCAATTTATTCAATTGCTAGTTACAATTTTTTTGTAAACACACCATTGTGTTACATACTAAGCCAACAACAATTGAAATGAGTGCATGTGGTTCTGTGAGTAGCTAGCATATACCTTTTATTGTTGAAGCACAGATCGTATTACCCCACGAGGCTACTGCACACAGCTATACATATTGCTCGGGGAGGCTCCTGTCTACATTGGTGCACAATGAATCAAACTTGTGCACAGCTTTCAGTTTATTTGTGTCTGGTGGATTAGACATGTGTAACAAATTAAACTCTCTCACACATGTAATCTGCTATTTTGTGCCTTATAATTTGGTGCATTTTATGTATGAAAGAACAGCTGGCATTGAAAAATTGGAAGTGTGTGTTATAATCCAATGCGCCTTGAGGCCTGTGAAATATGGTACTTGTACCACATAATCTTGATTAGCTGGTAACATGATCCTGTTGCCACAGTTTTTCATTGCTCATGAAAACTGTGTAAAACAAAATTAATAATGTATAGTATCTGAGAAAATATTGTATCCACAAAATACTTGGGACCAAATCTAAATGAGCTATGCTTTCTTAGATGGTGGGTATACTTGAAAGGATTACCTCGTCAGTAAGTGTTCAAACATACTTAAAGGACAATCTGACCAATGAGTTCCAACTATTTTACACTGCTGGTCCCAGTATACATATCTTTATGCAACGGAAATTCTGGAGCAGATGTATGTAAGCCTCACTGGAAATTTTTGGAACAGGATCATTAGGTTGAATTGGATTGCAAAATGGGTTGTTGCCTAAAAAACATTAAAAACTACTGCTTTGGAACATACCTCCATAACATATATATGGCCCATGGGCCGCTTGCAGTACATAAAAGCTTTATTAAATGCAGAAACTATTGTGAAAGTTTGATGTGGATAATTGATTGTTGTTCCAGAATTTTTTCCAAACTATAACGAAATACACTTGTCCAGGCCTACAGCAAATTCATATTGATGAATTTGGTCCTTTCAGCTTTCTTAGTTGTACAGGCCTGCTTCAGAACATCAGCTTTTTATGTTGTAGTTTCTTGAAGTAGGGTTTTGTCTTTACTGTCTGTTAACAAGATCAAATAGCATCATAATATACTGTAGTAGTAGTTGTTGTTTGCACATGGTATATATTTCAGTATCCTTTGTTCATTGTGTGAAAAGCTATTTAATGTTCAGAGATATAAAAAAAAATTACAAAATTGACGTTTCAGATCACTTGTTTGGTTTATTTTCCAGTAACTGTGTTGTGAAAACAAGTTTTGTGTGAACGTGATTTTGAGTAGTACTGCATACACCACGATGCCTATCCAAATACAAGAAATCAATGATGAAAATGAATCAATGGACTGTCCTCTTTGCATGGAGCCATTTGAAGTAGATGACATAAATTTTTTCCCATGTATCTGTGGTTACCAAATTTGCCGATTCTGCTGGCATCGTATTCGAACAGATGAAAATGGTTTATGTCCTGCCTGCAGAACGGTAAGCTTAGTATAGATATTCTTACATGTTTTGTTTGCCATAATCCAACTTGTCATTTGACATTATTCAAATTAACACTTTGAGAGCCAGGGTATGATATATGCGTACTTTGAAATTACCTAAAATCAGCAGTTGTCAGTTGCCTTGCCAATGCCATAGCTCCTCTGCCGATTGCGCTAGAAGACTGTTCACACCCTCAAACGGATTGGCCAGTCTTGTCTGCACTCGAAAAGATTTTTTTGGTTGGGGGTTGCGGATTTTTTGTGAGTGACGTCATAAGTGAAGTAGTTTTGGGGCCATTTTGGCTCATGTTACCTGACCTAGGGCCCAACCGCTCAGCCAAAGTGTTTCGCTGAAGTTTTCATTGGAAGCTAGGTACCAGTCGTTTGAGCCTTTGATCGACTTTCTAGCATTTCTGGTTCAAAAGTTATGATCTAAAATAAATAAATAAACTAATTAACTAGTTAGTCAACTGTTTTTTATTACTTTAGATTATAACTTTTGAACCTGAAACCCCAGCAGGTCATCTAAAGTATCAAAAGACTTGGATTGTAGCCTAGTTTCTAATAAAAATTTCAGCGAAATACTACCATCTAACGGTTTGAGTCCAGGGCCAGGTGAAGTGGACCAAGGTGACCTAAAAATCCTCCACTTAAGACGTCACTCACAAAAAACCCTCACAGCCCAACCAGAAAATTTTTTTTCAAGTGCAAACTACAAGATGTGCCGAGTCTTTTGAGCCTTTTACAGGATCTGTAGATTGTGACACCTAACAACCTTGCATGAGCTGCTATTTTTGCACCACTGTGCAACTCCATAACTTACCAGTCGATTGTCGTAGATAGCTGTCCAAACCCTCAAAAGACTTGGCAAGTCTTTGAGTCTGCAATTGAAAACAGTTTTTATTTTGTTTTGAGTATTTTGTGAGTGATGTCATAAGTAGGGTAGTTTTTGGCCATTTGGGCTTAGGTTACCTGGCCCTGGTCCCAACCGTAAGATGGAAGTATTTCGCTCAAATTTTGGTAGGAAAATAGGCTAGAATCTGTGTCTTTTGAGCCTTTGATTGGCTTTCTATCGTTTCCGGATCAAAAGTTATGGCCTAAAAACAACAAATGAATTATTTAATTGATGGATTAATTACTTATTTTGTTGCTTTTAAGCCATAAATTTTGAAACCCTAACCCTAGAAAGCCGATCAAAGGCTCAAAAGACTTAGATTCTAGCCTAGTTTCTAATACGAACTTGAGCGAAATACTTTCATCTAGTAGTTTGGGCCCAGGGCCAGGTAGCCTGAGCCAAAATGGCCAAAAACTACCCTATTTTTGACGTCACTCACAAAAAAAACGAAACCCAAAACCAAATATTTGTTTCAGTGCTGACTTGAAGACTTGCCGAGTCTTTTCAGATTTTGAACAACTCTACAGCACAATTGCCTGACAAGTTATGCAGTTGCAAAGACATGCTAAAAACCGGCGATTTTACCCAGCACTGCCGGTAATGAAGGTGTTAAGATTTACTCATGGACTATAGTTTTATTTTGAAAAGTATATATCTTTAATAGTACTCAGTTTTCTTATGTCAATTGCAATTTTTTGTGTTGTCTTTTTCTTTATCAGGAGATAGTGCTAAGGTTGGAGTAGCCTTTTTTGTTCTTTACGTGTTATTCATTCATGGCATTTTGTTTTTTTGTGTGTTGCAGTCATATCCAGAAAATCCTGCAGAATTCAAGCCGTTAACTGGGTCAGATTTGCAAAAAATTAAAAATGAGAAGAAGCAGAAAGAAGTTCAGCGTAAACAGAAACTTACTGACAATCGACGCCATTTGGCTGCAATACGTGTTTTACAAAGGAACCTTGTCTTTGTTGTTGGACTGTCACAGCGTTTATCAGACCCAGAAGTAAGTATGCAACAAAAAATGAACAGCCCAACCATTGTAGTTGTGTCACTCAAACCATCACTCTAAGCATGCTTGTTTTATTAACAGTGTTTGTGTAACTATCAACTGTATGAATGCATATTTGTTAAAGAGAATGTGCAGCTGATTTTGAGTGCTTCCTATTGAGCTGTCACATCACATCATGTTTGTTAGGTTTTGAAGCGGCAAGAATACTTTGGAAAGTATGGAAAAATTCTGAAAGTGGTTATAAATAACAACACAACTTATGCTGGAACACAGGTTGGTAAAAGAAACAATTTTTAAGATCAGTAGATATACAGTTCCGCAATTATGATCCAACCCTCTTTCAGGAAGTTTTTTGCAAGTTTGTACGCATAACGCTGTTTGCGTAAAGAACTGTTGTAGATTCTGAAGATGCAAGGTTTTTCGCTGCCCTGGTTGCAGGTTCACTTTGTTGTAACCATTAGTGGTTACAATTGTCTGACTTCGTGACATGACTATCTTTGCTGTTGTTGTTTGTATTTTTTTCACGATACACTAGTCGTCAATATCTCTCCACAGCATTGCTTAAAGCAAGCTGCTGTGAACTCTGCAGGAAATCAGTCATTTAACTGGCTTGGTGCTTGGTGGTGTTGTGAGACCGTTTGCTAAAGAGTTTTTCCAATTTTAATTCAAGTTTCTGTGACCGCTGACATGAAAAATGTCTTGAGCAGCTCAATTTTTTATGCCTTAATATCGCGAAAGGGATGCACATGCATGCCATTTTAAAAGGTCTGTTTTTGAAAACATAGTGCATGCTTATTGAAGCAGTGCCAGCAGAGGTATTGAGATGATCCAAGTGATATTACTGCGAGGTTACTAAAATTAAACTTGCAGCAGGGCACTAGGAGGTCTCAATACAAATTGTGGCATGTGAACGAGTAGCAATTGTGGATTGCGCTTGAGTTCGTCTCAGTGTGCTAGATCTTGCAATTTTTTAGCTGTTGTTATTTTTTCAATTTCGTTGGACAATTTCAATTTAAAGAGACATTGGTACTTACAGTGTGGTTTTGAAGGACTAGTGTACTTTTGCTGTTCTTGCGAATTTCTTTAAGTATACAACATTATTTTCAGGGTCCCAGTAGCAGCGCATATGTTACTTATTCAAAAATGGAAGAAGCGTTGAGAGCCATACAGTCAGTTAATAATGTTCACATTGATGGTCGCACACTTAAAGGTAAGAACTTAGGAATAAAAGTTTTTATGTGAAATTCCATACCAGCAGCCAGGGCTTATGTCATTTTGATGACATGGAAAAGCATAATCGAATGATAATGAAGTCATTATTACATTTTAAAACCGACATGGTTTTTCTTTGGCAAAAGGAAGCCTAATAAACTATGTAATGAGCGCAAGTGCATGCCTTCTGAATTTTTATGAATCCGTTCTCGGGTGTCAGAGGCTGCAAGCATTTAATGCAAGATATACTATTCTGGCAGATCTGTGCCATTCACAGACTTTTGTTTTAGTTCCCGAAGGTGTTTCGTGCCTACTGCATCGATATATTTGTTTACCGCGTTGTAATGGCAGCACATCCAAAGCACTAAGAAGTTCTTTCTTGTTCGGAAAGTGTTTTCTGTACTTGCGCGCAAAGCCATATATTAAACGCATTTTCACGTGGCCTAAGCCAGAATTTCGTGGTTGATTTGTTGCACACCATCATCTACTGCTGGTAACATTTTTTAACTTTGTTCGAAGCTGCAGACGCTTTTATTTCATCGTTGTATGGTGCTTGTTGCATCGATGTTCTATTGAAAATTCATGAATGGATGCGTTCTGGTTCACCCCTTTGTATTTCACGTGAATTTAGAAAAAGTAGGCATCCCGATATTAAGCATGTTTCCTCAGTGGTTAAACCAGGGGCTCAAACTCAAACTGCTCCGAGAGCTAAATGAGGTCTTATAAAGTAGCCCGAAGGCCGCTTTATGACGCTAACGCAATAATGGCGGTACCCGAACCTTACTAGAAACAGCTTTTACATCTTATTTTCTGGAAAGGGTATCGTGACTTACAGGCAAATCATCTCTAGCCGTCTCTACGTTCGTTCAAAAGGAACTTGTTCGCCCGCTTGCCGAGCACTTTTAAACACCGGTGAATAAACTAAACGTAAATGTTAATTATTCGAAATTTCCCAAAAGGATGGCGGCCCGCACAAAAAGCCCTTGTCGGCCGCGCGTGTGACAGCTCTGGGTTAAATTGTCAAAGCAGTCACTTAAGTCGACGATGAAAGGTGTTCCCTTAATAGGTATAGTGTCATAACTTTTGAGTTCTGTCGATCTTTTTGCAGTAATTAAAACTGCATCAGAGTAGCAATCGTAATGGCAAAAGCGAACTTGTCAAGTCCTGCTATCGTTGTCTGGGTTGCAGTAAGCTTCTATCACGACAGTGATGACGACTCTTGCAATTATGTAAAAAGGGTGTGAAAAGCTTTTTGAAAAAACGTAGTTCAACTAAACTGCAGGAAAGTTGCTTTCAACTGTCTGGAATGCAAGAGACGCCATGTGTAATTCATGTAATTATGATCGCTCTATTGCGTAGTCCGCCTGCTATTTGCTCCAGCTCTGTAGCATTAAGATACGAGCGCTGACGCAAATTCTACGTCGGATTAAGACAGATTACTTGACACGCTTGTCGCATCGGCCAATCACCGCAGCATCGCTGGCTATTTTTCAGCTTCTTTGGGTACGACAAAATACTGCAGCACTTATTTGAAAAATCAGCAGTGCCACAAAACCGATTGCATGTACTTGCACGAGTTGGCGGACGAGGAGTCCAGCTTCACCAAAGAAGACATGCAGGTAGGTCAGGTGCCGCCCATCCCAGAGCGATTATTTCGTTACTAGACAGAAATCGGAACTGTGCACCGTCGTTATCAGAACGCCAGTCGCATTTGGTTCACAGCAAGTGCATTGGAATTTGAAATTAATTCGACTGTTTGCTTGCTGCTGAATAAACTAATTGCCCACCTTTGAACGCCGAAAATTCGCGTGTAGGCATTCAAGAATCTGTCTAATTTGATGTGTAAAAATGCCGTGGTTTTGATGATCCTGTTGCATTGAAGACCAACTCCATACTCACAAAGGCGTTGCCCAAACACTGGCGAAATAAATGCCAACTGCAGCCTGGTGGCGAACTAGTTCTTGGCACTTGTTTATCGCAGGCGGGGAAGCACCAGGAGCTCGAACACAAGCTGATTGAGCAAATGAGATCGAAGGAAGAAGCGGACCCGAACTCTTCTTCGTAAGTTGCGTCATCTGCCTATTTGTTCCGCAATCAAGACCCTAAGAACTTTGAAATCGGGCGCTTTGATCGCTCGCGGCGAGCAGCCTGTGATGACGACTCTGGTGACGCGTTGTTTCAAGACAGTGGCTGCGCACAGAATTTCCGACTCTCGCGGTTCGAAGTCATCGAGGTTCCTCCCGTGCGTCGAGGTTCCTCCCGTGCATCCGGACACCAGATACTGCCACCTGAAGCAGCGCATGCATACGTTCTTTTGCGATTCACGTCACGAGCACATCGTTCACCTGTCGAAAGCGGAATTTGTGGTCAACTTCGTCTTGAGCAAACCCCGTGACGGGATATCGTGC
>Ga0210059_1009874_pt1 | contig 14811 bp, 12 predicted proteins | sample Ectturendosymbi2_FD_188042 | JGI IMG/M metagenome (GOLD analysis project Ga0210059, IMG submission 188042) | Ecteinascidia turbinata endosymbiont from Florida, USA - Sample 2 (SPAdes) (version 2) | ecosystem: Host-associated > Tunicates > Ascidians > Unclassified | place: Key West, Florida...
AGCTCCTCCGCCCATTGCGCTAGAGAGCTGTTCAGCGGCTCAAACGGATCGGCCAGTCTAGTAGATTGCACTCGAAAAAAAATTTTTTGCTTGGGGGGTGCAGTTTTTTTGTGAGTGACATCATAAGTGGAGGACTTATAGGCCACCTTGGCCCACTTTGCCTGACCCTGGGCGCCAACCGTTAGGTGGTAGTATTTCACTGAAGTTTTTACTGGAAACTAGGCTACAATCCGAGTCTTTTGATACTTTGGATGACCTGCTGGGGTTTTGGGTTCAAAAGTTATGATGTAAGTTAGTAAAAATATTTGAGTAATTAGCTAAATAGATAATTAATTAATTTGTTTATTTTAAATCATAAGTTTTGAACCAGAAACGCTAGAAAGTCGATCAAAGGCTCAAAAGACTCGGACTTGAGCCTAGTTTCCTTAAGCGAAATACTTTGGCCTTGCAGTTGGGCCCTAGGCCAGGTAACATGAGCCAAATGGCCCAAAAAACTACTTCACTTATGACATCACTCACATAAATCCGCAACCTCCAACCAAAAATTTTTTTGGAGTGCAGACTAGATGACTGGCCAATCCATTTGAGCCCTTGAACAGCTTTCTAGCGCAATTGATGGAGGAGCTATGATGGCGTTAGTAAGGCAACTGACAACTGCTATTAGGCAGATATCACAGTACGAATATATCGTACCCCAGCTCTCAAAGTGTTAATGTTATATAAAAAACACAATATTAGCAATTAAAATCTGCACAAACCCAGTTTCACAAACTAGAAACACTGCACACCCTGAGGCACGTTACCCTTGCACTGATACAAATCCTGTTCCGGGTGGTGAGAGCACGCTCCTTACTGGCAGAAATTGTGAAAGTTCTGTGCTAGAACATTGCCACTACCAGTTCACAAGATACTGCCAAGTGCAAGAACTCCCACAACTCCCATGCTCCTGACCGCCACAAACTATCACTCACCTCCTTACGGTTTGCAAGCAACAGAAGGTGTGATCATGGAATCCAAAGTTGAAAAAGGCTAGACGAGTAAAGTCCGTATGTAACTGGAACATGTTTGATACTCGTTCGATTGACTTATCCCCAAATGCTTGACTAACAATGATTTTTGATAATGATCACTGATATGTGTATAAAGGTTTGGAAATAAGTGACATATAAATATACTTTTTCACTTTAATGCTAACCTAAAATATACTCCCTGAGAGCGGTAAATGTACCCCAGGTTGGGAACCTCTGTCCTAAACCAAATACGTTGGATTAATATTGGTGAGCTCTTCCACCTATTGATGACGTCAATTTTTTTTGTCATAGACTGGAACGTTTTTGGGTCCAAAAACAAATGAGTCATTTCAGTCAGAATGTTTGATAGTATAGGCTACAAGACACTTTTATTGTGAGTTTTAATACAACTGTGAGACAAATGACTGAAATATTTCAGTGACCAAAATGTCTCAGCTAAAACGACTGAAATGTTTCAGTGAAAAAAAAAGTCAATGACACCTTCAGTGACTTCGCAAAAAGCTGACACCCGTCGCACTCTTGAAGTGACTTGCTGGCCCTGGCTTGGGTGCTGGAGCAACAACATTGCGAACAGTCACTCTAACCTGGTACATTCAACCTCAGAGTACTGCGCTCCTGTCTGGTGCTGCGGTGGTCACACCTGCCATCTGCCATCAATGACACCTTGCGCATTGTGACTGGATGCCTTTACTATTAAGGTTTTCATATCATTTTTTTGCTTCTTTGTCTGGACTAGCTTACATAGGGTCTCTCTTGATGTGTTAGAATTTGGTTTCTGTACACTCATGAAATAATATATTTGTTGAATCACCTCTGGCTCTGGTGCACTCATCCATGATCATAGTCACTGATGGTTTACAGCAAATTTGCCATGATGAGTGGTGATATTAAACACCCCATTATAAGGTGCATTTCAGATAAAAAAGAGCAATGGTAAAATGGTAACAGTTGGTTGTTGACCAAGCTCAGATGCAGATTTTTTTCAGCAAACCACCAGAGCACCAAGTTGGATTAGCATACAACTTCCCCGTGTCACTTGATTTTGTTCGATCTCTTGATGCTTCATTGTTCAGAAATTTTGATTATGATTTCTGGATTACTATTAAACGAAGTAAGTGCCTTGTAGTTCCACATGAATTGAACAAGTTAAAGTAATCAACTGATGTTATTGGGTTTGATTGAGCTGTGCAATATGAGATGTTTGGAAAAGAGGCATATATTATGTGAATGGCAGTGAATTGCCATGTCATATTAGTTCTCTAAATAAACTAACTATGATGTACTTTTCCTCTACATCAAGAGTGCACAGCCTGTGGCTGTACAGCTGTGGCCTTCAATAAAATGTGTGCGGCCATGCACATGTAATTTAAAACATAAGTTATGGTGGCCTTGCATTAATGAAAACTCTTTGTTTACTGTGTATGAGGATACTTGGAATAAAGATAGCCAAACTAATGTGTGGAAGCAGAACAGAAGCAATGCAAAAGAATAAAAACATCTTGAAATCGCTTGCAGCTGCAGTTCATAAAAATAAATGTAATGCAGCTGGCATTAGCAAAAAGACTGTGCACCTCAGCTCTACATATAAAATTGAAGTTGTTCCAGTTTTTATTTATTTATTTATTATACTGTCCAGCTCCTATGTTTATGTTTCTGTGTATGTATTTTGCACAGAACAACAGCACATTGACTTTGCTGTTGCTGCAGGAATGCAATATTTGATCGGAGACCGATGTCTTGTTGTTCTCAGCATTTACAGGCAAGATTCAAATTTTTGTAGTACATCTAAATTTTACAACTAAATTTTCTGTCGTTGTTAATTGAGTGTTCTACATAAAGATAATTTCTGTGGTGTTGAGACTTTGTTAGTTGTTGCTGGTCATTGTAATGATTGCATGAATGTTGCGGTTTGCTTATGTGCTAAGTTATTAGTCATGTAGGTTGATATATCTGGTAGTGTGAGTCAGACAGGAGTCATGTTGCATAAGTGGTTTCTTCATTTTGCAAAGCAAATGCTGATTACATGTTACTCTGGGAACTGCTTCTGCATTGCAGAAGTTTGCAAATCAAAAACTATTTCTCATCATTGAAAGAGACAAAACATCTAAACTTTGGTTTGCTAAATTGAAGTAATCCATTCAATGTGTGACTCCCATAAAGATAGTGAAATAATTTCTGTGCCCAGTGAGGCATTTTGGTTGGACATGGCTGTAGTAGACAAACATCATGACCCTATGCCAAATGTGAACTCCTCAGGCACATGAGAATTATTTCTCATGCCTGGTGTACTATGCTCAAATACATTTATGTGATAACCCATGGGTCATTCCACGTCAAAATTACCAAAATTTTTCCACTTTTTAATGCTACCATCACTGATTTGCTTCAAATTTTTATGCAGGTAGGTTTACATGGAAATGCAAAAATTTCAAAATTAATTGACCTTTGATCAAATTGATATTTGATGTTTTGTCTGAGCTTGACTTTAACCTTGTGACACAAAAATTTTTAACATTAAAAATGTGCTTGGACATTATCTCCACAACATATTAAAAATTGGGAAAGGTAATAATTTTAGTTTTTCTATAATTAGAACTCAAAATTGATGGCATCTCATTAAATTTGCATAGATTCAAGCTCAAAAATGTGAATTTCACTACTATACAAACAGTGGTACACGTACTGGCCTGCAGTCAACTTCGTGTGGTCTATTCAACAAGTGTCACTGCATTTATTTGATTGCAAGCTGCTCTTTCAACCTTTTCATGGAAACTTCATTGCATGTCATTGTGTCATGCTGACACTTCTCGAACCAGAGACAAACCTTGATGCGCTGAGTGTATAGTCATTCCTCTGTATAGCCATTCCTTTCAAAAAAGTCGTATTGTGATGTTACAGCATGGTACTGCTTTAAACAAGGCTATTGATGGTGCCTTATGTTGTTGTGGTTGTGCTTCAGTATTCTTAGCATTATCAGCATACCCTATTACTTCGTGCATTTTGAAATGGCGACAGCTGACCAAGTCTTTATTTCACATGTGGACTTTTATATGAACATTTACGAGCTCCTTGTCTTGATTTTCAAGACAAAAATACAACTGGTTGTAATGTGTTTTCTTTGGTAGATAATATCGTATTAGCTATGTTCACTTCCAAATGTTTTTATTCTATGTAAATTCTTTCTGCAGCCAGTCAAGTGATGTTGCTATGTGCCTTTTTTGCATTTGCTGATAGATGTAATTGTCATTTTTATATATGTTTCAATGAATGACTATTTCATTAAATGTGCAGTGTTTTTAATCAGCTATTTGGAACAAGTTACCACACATCACAAAAGCCATGTAACTCACAATGAAAATGTGCATTTACCAAATGAGCAAAAGTTTTTGTGTTTGATATGTCATTGGTGACGAAATCCTTCTAAATAAGGTGACAAATCCACTGATCACTGTCATTGTTAACATTGACAATTTGGTTAATTACCAATTGTGTTGCAGCAAACCATTGGTGGGCCATGTGCAGGAGGTCTGTCCTGACAATGGACCTATTACAGTCTTCATTGAAGCCCTAGGAGGAATGCATACAACTGCTGTGAAAAATGTGAAGCCCTTTGAGACGTACAGTGGCAAGTTTTCTGAAAGTTTGTAATATTGTTATGACAATTTTTTAAAGCTGCTTTTTCTGTTGTAAATGATTGTGTTTTCTGTTGAAATTTAGCTGCTTTAGTTGGTTTCAGTGATTGTGTGAGTATTAGAGCCCTGCATAGGTTAATTTTTGCCCGCAATATCCAACCTGTCCTGCACCTGCAGACTTTAAGCCAGGGCTGGTTATTAGGCCATTTTTCAGTCAAATTGTGTCAATTTGGCCATTTTCAGCATTTTGGCCCCTGGCCCCAAAATTTGTATTTGCTCTTTTGGCCTTCTTTGCATATTTTTGAAAAGTTGACCGAAGTTTGACCTAATCTGCATGTGCTACTACATTCTGGATTTTAAACAATCAAAAGGCCTCCATGTAGGCTACATTTCCACAAGCACACGTCCCTGACAGTTGGAATTGCCCACTTTCCGAACCCAAAGTATGTAAATAATAACGATACATAATAATTATTGCTATTGAAATCAATTGATGGAATTCCTAATCTGTAGTTTATTTCCTGAATGCAATTGCTGAGCTCACGCTGATTCACTTGAGCAGAATAGTAGCCTACGCTGAATAGGGTTTTGGACACATTGTGGTTGGTCAACAGCATATACAGAACAGATTTTCACAATGGCTTTGCAGAATGTCGCCTATGATAAGAAAGCCTAAAGTAGAATGGGAAAATGGCTTTCCATTGGCAAATTGGGATGTGATGGACAGGATTGAAAATGCTCAATGCAAACTATGTACATTTCATCCTAAGAGAAAAGCTTTGAGATTGCATGTGATATCAAGTGCAATGAAAATGCAGTTAGTGCAACTATGCTCATGGCGGCATTTACCTAACCTGCAAAAGTCATGATCATTTTCGACCATAACACAAGGTGGAATTGGAATTAACTGTCAGTGTCACTGTTTACTGCCACAGCTCTCTGTCAATGCTATCATACTGCACATACTCGTGTATAGGTCGCACTGGTGTAATGGTTGCACCCATAGTTTGTGACTGTCAACGTGGGTATTTGTGGTTGACCCGTGTGTAGGTCGCACCCCTAGTTTGTGATTGTCAAAATAGGTGTATGTGGTTGATCTGTATATAGATCACACTGTAATTTGGTAAGTTACATGGCTCATTCTAATGCAAAAACTATCAAATATTTATCTTTTTTTGTCGTGCTTGTAATATTAGCTGTTGCGCTGTAACGATGTGCATTGTTATATCACCTTAACACGTATAGAGCCGGCCTACGGTATATTCGTACTTGGATTTCGGCCTAAAAAACAACAGTTTTCGGTTGCCTTACCAACGCCCTAGCTCCTCTGCTGATTGCGCTAGAGAGCTGTTCAAGGGCTTAAACGGATCGGCCCGTCTAGTAGGTTGCACTCGAAAAAAAACTTTTTGGTTGGGGGGTGTGGATTTTTTGTGACTGACCTTATAAGTGAAGTAGTTTTAGGGTCATTTTGGCTCATGTTACCTGGCCTAAGGCCCAACCAAAGTGTTTCGCTGAAGTTTTCATTGGAAACTAGGCTCGATTCCGAGTCTTTTGAGCTTTCGATCGACTTTCTAGCGTTTCTGGTTCAAAACTTATGATTTAAAATAAACAAATTAATTAATTAGCTAATTACTCAAATATTTTTACTAACTTACATCATAACTTTTGAACCCAAAACCCCAGCAGGTCATCCAAAGTATCAAAAGACTCGGATTGTAGCCTAGTTTCCAGTAAAAACTTCAGTGAAATACTACCACCTAACGGTTGGCGCCCAGGGTCAGGCAAAGTGGGCCAAGGTGGCCTATAAGTCCTCCACTTATGATGTCACTCACAAAAAAAACGCACCCCCCCAAGCAAAAATTTTTTTTTGAGTGCTATCTACTAGACCGGCCGATCCGTTTGAGCCGCTGAACAGCTCTCTAGTGCAATGGGCGGAGGAGCTAGGGCGTTGGTAAGGCAACCGAAAACTGCTGTTTTTTTTGCGAAAATTGCCGAAACCAGGCGGCTCTAAAAGTGTTAATGGTACAGGCAAGTTTGCTTGTCCATGTTGACAAGCGATGTAGTTTTATATATTCTACAAGTACAATAACATCATGAAAGGAAAATATTTTAGTACATAGTCAATTTCCCATTTATCTACTGTATGTGTGATCAATGTTATTTTAAACACCTACAGGTAGTATCAAGCATATCGTCCGTAGGTAAAATTTTTCTGTGTTGTATACTAAATGAGCCCTAGTACCATTCACTGAAAATATTTTTTATGTTAAAGAGTTGCACAACATATATAGTGATGTTAAACTGCATCTATTCCGCTTGTATACTCAGGATTTGCCATGGGTTTGTTTATAGTATTTGGACTTTTACTATTTATTTGAATTATCCGACCAAAAGCTGCAGTGTAAGCTTTAATCCAGCCTAATTACCTATATTTGTACAATTGCTATTTTGTTTGGTTTGGGCATTTCTGGAATAAAAACACACAGGTTTGCCATTGAGTTTAGATCATTTGTTTAAACTGAAAGTATATCTATGTTCAATTCAGGAAACTGTCATTCAGATCACTGGCCTGGAAAATGGAAGCGTCGACCATTAGCTGAGGCTAATTATGCCTGCTATCGAAATGGTACCAGCAGGAAGTTCTTCAAACCCAGGTAACTCCACGGCAATGCCTTGCCACTATAAACAGCATTTTTAGTTATCTGAGGTGAACGACATTTTACTGCAAGCAGCATGACAGATAATTTCATTCATATTTGAAGAAAACTAGAGAAATTAAAAAAACAAACAGAAAATTTATCTTGTGTTGCATAATGAATTATGTATCAGTAAAGCTCCAGATTGACTAATCCTTGCAACTCACACCTACGGCCATCCCAACATTGCAACACTCCACTCTGTATGCTGGCGACTCCAACTGCCAGCATGTCAACTGAGATTACAGCACATCATCTCCTAATGGTGAGAGCCTGGAGTCCTGGGCAGCAGCCAACAACGTTGAGCTGCTGCCCTATCCTAAGGGTGGTAGCTTGTGGGGTTGTGCGGCAAAAACATCCAGGAACTATGTGAAAGCCCGCTATTTCCATTTAAATCAGTGGTTCTCAAACGGGAGAAACTTGGCTCATTAAGGGAAGAATTTTTAATTCCTGAGAGGAAATTTGTTCCAGGGAGGTAAGTTTTTATTATTAGTTTATTCATCACACGAAAAATTGTACAGCGAGGTTAGTTTAGATGGAAATGTCTACAGTATACAAGCTGCTTCATCATCATTGCTTGAGCCAGATCTTTCAGTCCACTGCTTGGCCGAACTAGATCTTGGGGCAGGCGTTAAGCAGCCAATTGTCTTATCATCCAGAACCATCATGCCATGCAATTCATTGAGAGGTTGATGGATTGAACTTTGGAAGAAAACAGAGACAACGGTTTGATCTTCTGCATCACACTCACAAGCCACAGGAGTGGCCATACCTGATATGTGCAAATCGGAACGGAAACGTCTGACACTGGCGTGGAGGCGGTTTAGCCAGTCCCACGCTGTTTTTGGCAGGGACATTCCAGAAGGGTGGATTGGGGATGAAATTACAAAGTCTCATGGTGCTCTCCAACCTTTCCACATTTCATTGGTGATCCGCCCAGAGCGCCGCGCTTCTGTTATTGTCATCAGATGAACTGATGAGTTGTCTGGTGGGAACAAATGGGTGTCTCGATTGGAGTTGCTATGCATTGCCACCTGATGGACAGGTGAGCGCTGAGTGGAGCAGATGTCCAGGCTCCATGGGGCGTTGTGCTAGAGAAAGTGTGAATCCTTTGCAACGAAGCTCAGTAGGTTGGATACCTGTGAGAATAGGAAGATTGTCCACTGTTGTAGGACGCAGGCATCCAATCACAGTTCACAACGGTGTCATTGATGGCAGGGTCAATGAGACAGGTGTGAGCACTGCAGCACCAGGCAGAAGTGCAGTACTCTGCTGTTGAATGAACCAGGGTTAAGGTGGCTGTTGGCAACGTTTTTGTTCCAGAACCCCAGCTAGAGAGAGCAAGCCGCCTCAAGAGTACAACGCGTGATGTCAACTTTTTGCAAAGTGACTCAAAGTGTTGGAGATACTCAAGTGTCTTGTCCAACATTATTTTGAGGTATTTGGGTTTGGAGCAAAACAGCAGAGTGTCGTTGTTGTGGTTGACCTTCACCTCACGTTTGGTTTCCTTGTTATTGAGGTGGAAGATTGACAACACTGCTCTTGTAGGACTGAGCTTTAACTTTCAGGTCTGCAGGTATTCACCTATGGTTACCATGTCCTTGCTTAGCACCCCTTGCACTGTTTGTCAGTCTCCATCAGCATGCATGAATGCTATGACGTTGCCGTATGCAAATTTTCTGAGACTGTTGTTTGGCAATTCAGAAGTCTAGATGTTGAATAGAAGAGGTGCCAGGGCGAGATTGGTAAATTATTCTGTTGGTCATTTCCGGTGGTAAGGGGGAAGCTGCGATTACCAGCCAGCTCTATGATCAACCGAAACATGTTCCTGCATTCGCAGTAACTTGCAGGTACAACCTGCTTTAACTGCAGTGACTGATGTTGTAACAGTGTCTCTTGTCCATTGTTTCTTCACAGTAGGTTGTGTGGAATTGTTCCAATTATCATTTGGGATCTTGTTGGGGAGAAATTGACAGTGTTTCAGTTTGTAAGAGAGGAATGTGAAAAAAAGTTTGAGAACCAAAGTTGCGCAAGAACCATGTGCCATCTTGGGAAAAGAGTGTAACATCCTTCATCCGAGCCCCAGTGGGGAGTGACGCTGACAGAGCTGCTTAATCCCTACTTTCATGGCTAGACCAGAAGAAGTAGGGGCGATGGGAAGAAGCTGTTAATTCCATCAACTTCTCACACTCCAGCTGCCCAGGATGACAGGTGCCTACACGTGGCTCTCCCTGTATGACATTGCTTGAAATGTCAACCAAACCTGTCACTATGAGAGCAACCACTGCTACCCGTGCTGGATGTGTTCAGCGTGGGCTGGGTAAGGAAACACCAAAGATGACCCTTGACCTCATAGACTGCATGGCCTGACAGTTCTGGATGATGAAACAATCGAATGGCTACTCAACACCTGCTCTGAGATCCAGTGCAGCCTAGCAGTGGTTATGAAGAATTGTCTAAAGAGAAGAACACTCCAGCTGCAAGGTGTGGAACATCATCCATGAACTTCCTGGGGCAGATTTGGACATTACTCTCATCTGTGACCTGTCTCTGCAAACGCCATCACCTCACAACTTGTGAAGAACGGGCACACAAGACGGAGGACTGTGAGTTCACCAGGCTCATCAACAAGGTGTACGACCTAATTAGGGTCAAATCACCTGAGGAACATAGTACCTCTGACACCCACTCCAGAGGAGCTTCCTAACACCCTCAACCACCTAAAGTCAGGGAAGTATCTGGAACTAAATAGTATTTTTCTGGAGAATACACTCTTCACCATGTTGGCTCTCAAATCTTGTTTATACGATTTTCTCACTTATTGCATGCGCCAACTTGAGCTCGACTGATGTATCGGCATGCTGATATATATATCGGCCGATATGACAATGTTGCAGATGTATTGTATCAGCAAAATTCCACTGATATATATTGGCAATATTTGCTCATAGAAGTGTTACACTTGCTCTGCATTGAGTGTTTGGAAACCCAAGTTGCTACTTCGTCTCATACCCTGACTGATCAACGCAAATACTCTATCTTGTTCCTAGCGCACACAGCTTCATGGTATAATAATCAGACTGCAGTGCAGTCGTTCCAACAAAACACTCTATGACATAACATTCGCTCGCAGGTTTTGCCACGGTGAGCAAATGATTGTCTGCGAACAAACTAGGTTACGTGCTGTTGTGTTGGTTGGCTGTTTTATCAAAGACTCTCTAGGCAGCCTTGCATTCAGCGTGCATCAAAAAAGTGCCTACATCACAGGGAGCATTGACCCAGACTGGCACAGAATTCAATGTTTTGCGGTGCTTCATCGCAGTGAAGTGATGATTTTGACGCGCTGCGCATTGTTTTTTGCTTTCTCATGAGCGTAGGCACAGATGTCTACACAGGAAGCAGGCCTACTTAATACGCAATACATGTTTGTGCATTTGTTGATTTAGATTATGCAGAGTTATTTTACGCTGCTAGTTAGTCCTAGAAATTGCTATGGACTGCAGTAGGCACAACAGGTGAAACCATCCCATTAAAGTACATTTGACTTTAGTCAAACACAGCTGGTTGAAGTGGTCACATGACAAGTACAATACGCAAAGAAAAAAGGAATTAGCCTACAGTTCATACAATGCAAACAAAAAGCTGCTAACAGTTGCCAGTACTGAAACCATCACATTACTTGTCTATCAGACTGAGCCATTTGCAGACATCACAGTCAACTGAGACAGTCATGCTGTGCAAACTTGTCATGTGACCAGTTCAGCCAATCATGTTCGGCTGGTGGCAAAATAGCTCCAGGAGTGTATATTTTGCCTCATAGGCTTAACTTATCCCGTTCACAATCTGCTTTTTCATAATTGTAACTTGTGTAATTATTTTTTGTTCATGTGGCCTGAAGAAAAAAATGCATTGTAATGCCTTTCAGCTGTAGTTTGAGTAATGTAAAAATATCATCATCGGATATCGGTAATGAAAAATGAAAAACATTGATTTTGATATCGGCCCAATAAAACCTTATTAGTCGAGCTCTAGCGACAACTCAAAATACCCAGGATCTGGAGAAGAGCACTAATAGTTGCAACCCCTAAGCTGGAAAAGCCATTAGGGCACCCAAAGGGCTATTGACCTATATCTCTAGTGTCCCCCTTCAGGATCCCTGAAATACCCGTCTGCAGGGTATAATGTGGAATGGAATGTAAATTTTCCAACTTCTACAGCAGGCAAAATCTTCCATACTTCCAACTTCCACAGCAGGTAAAATCTTCCATTTCGGTACCTAGTGTTAACACCCCCAAAAATCATCAAAATGGGTCTTATCCAGGCTTAATAAGTGCATTATATAAGAACAACTTAAGAAGAAACATGTTTAAATGAATGGAAAAGAACTCAACTGGTGAATGATGAAAGCGAATAGTGAATTGTTTGTTTTCAGCATTTACCAGTTCGTATACATTCTATTTGAATAAGTTCAGCAAAGGTGTTAGGCTAGCTAATATTACTAACTGTAGAGTGACTAATTGTATCTGTTTGTATCTGCTGATGATCGGAAAATTGATGTTGTTGAGAAGTATGGCTGCACCGGCAACCAAGGGTGACATCAAAACCATCTTTAAAAAGCTCAACAAGATTTCCCAATCTCTTGTGGATAACAGCTCCTCGCTAGCTCAACTCACTGGAGAAATAAGGGAGCTGAAGAAGAGCCAGCAATTCTTGTCAGAGCAATACGAAGATATGAAGGAGAAACTACACTGAAAGGACAATGAGGTGAAAGACATGCAGGCTGAAAACCGTAGCACCGTAGCTTGAAAGAACATGTCCAGAAGCTTGAGGTGCGGTTTCGCCAAACTGAAGAGGAAATCAATGAACTTGAACAATATGGCCGTTGTGAGTGCCTAGAGTTTCAGAGACTGGCCTGGAAAGAGAACGAGAACACTGATGACCTCCTTGTTGGTGTCTGCAAACTATTGGATGTGGACTTGGATAGGAGGGACATTAGTGTCTCACATAGGCTGGCCCTAGCAACTGAAAGCAACCAGCAACCTACCATCATTGCTAGGTTTTGCTCCAGAAAGGTACGGGACTCTATATTTAGATGACATCGGCTGCACTCTTACAACCGATCTCACCCAAAAATACGGATGTACATCAACTAGAGCCTCACCAAAACTAATTGACGATGTTTCGATTAATGTCTGCAGTTCAAGAAGAAGAGCTTCAAATACATCTGGACAAAACAAGGTAAAACTTTTTTGCGTCAGACTGAAGGGTCTCTTTTAGCTGTTTTAGCGTTTTAGCTGTTCTACTTCACTGCCTTCATTTATCAGGCTGAAAGAAGAGCCAATAAGCTATCTGTGTTTTAGCTGTTCTGCTTCACTCCCTGAATTTTTTGTCAGATATTCACCAGTGCAGAACCAAAGTTATTTCTCTTGGCGCGTATCTGCAGATCAAGATGATATAACGATCCACGTCATTACAGCGCAACAGCTAATATTACAAGCGTGACAACTCAAGCCATTTCAGCAAGTCAGCAGCACGCACTTTGCTTTCTCATAAATTTTACTTTAGGGTTACTGTTCATATCGTAACTTGCAATAAACATATACCATACTTATTATTGAAACTCTTATTTTATTCACGAAACTAGGGGTGCAACCTATCCACCGGTGCGGCCTATACGCAACTATATATGGTAATTCAAGTAAAAAGCAATTTGATGAATTGGTTTCCAGCTCAACGCCATTTTATTGCCATGTCTGCAATCACATTGTTTGCCAACGGATGCAGTAAATGAAAATAATAGTAAAGATATAAACTATCAAACCCTACCTGAGATGGAAGATGAATACTTAACCAAAGTGGATATCATGATACCAACTCATTTAATCTCCTGAACAGCGAAATAAAAGCAGAAATATGTTATTTTCATGTCAACATAAGATGTTTAGGCAAAACTATTGATAAGCTATCAACAATGAGATAAACGTCCACCAAAGATAATTACTGTAACTGAAACTAAAATCAAGAAAAAGAAAACATTATTTTCTCACTAACTATCATGGGCTACAATTTTTTGCATTCTGATTCTGTAACAAATGCTGGGGGAGTAGGTGTATACATTCATAATACTATATCCTACCAAATGCGAATGGATATACCAAACTCATTACATTCTTCTGAAAGTCTTTGGATTGAGGTTACTGCATGCAAAAAGCAATACATATTTGGTGTTATTTATAGACACTCTAACAATAACATTAATGCCTTCACTGAAAGTATTAGTGAAACTCTACATTACCTAAGTGACTAAAAGGTGCCATTTTTTGTCTGTGGTGATGTCAATATTACCTTACTACACCACAAAATTGCACTTCCAGTTAGAAAATATATAAACACCTGTAGCAGCTATGGCTGCCTACAACTGATCACTAATCCAACTAGGATAACACCTACTAGTTGTACCCTCACTAATCATGTAGATATACAAATTTTCCAACTGAGCAACTTACTCAAAGTATCGTGATAAATGATCTATCTGATCACCTGCCTGTGTTTGTTTTCATAAAAATCCATTACAAAAAAGGAATTCAAAAAAGTATACCAGGCATGACTATTCCAAGTTTTGTAACTAAAGTTCAAGAGACATTGAATCAACTCCAAACTGACCAAACTAACCCAGGTGAAGCCTTAGACTTAGGCATCTTATGTCTTAATTGGTACCTCAAAGAGCAGGTCCCTGTAAAACAGCTAACAAAATCCAAGAAACGATTAGCACACAAACCATGGATAACTACAGGCGTTCTTAAATCAATAAAAACCAAAAACAGTTTGTATAGAGCCCTGGTACATTCTAGATTCAAAAAACAAAATGCCCATGAGAAATACAAGAAATATATAATCAAAGTAATTCATTTATTGGAGGAAAGCAAAAGAAACTATTTTTAATCGCAGTTTTTGTCTTGTGGAAATGACTCTAAGAAAATGTGGAAATTAATTAATAACCTCTTAGGCTCAAAAGCAAAAGAACTATCCCCTCCAGAAAAACTCTTTGACACTGTAAACCTAACCTATACTTGCAACCATGAAACAACGGCCAGTATATTCAACAATTATTTTGTCTCATTTGGAAAAAAGCTGGCAAGCACAATTCCTCCTAACATCAGTGCTTACCCTGTAGTATGCAGTGGACCTGAACAGTCATCTGTGTTGCATGAGACTTTTACTGAAGAGGTTATTCCTGTAATCAACAGCTTAACTCATTGATCGCTGGTGCCACGATATATTCGTGGCTGCTGTCAATGCTAGAACGCCGGTATGGTTTTCGTGCTCGCGCTCGAGTGGGCAAGGCGTTGATTTAAAAATGCTCTGGATGGAAAACCTTGCACGATAGAAATACAAATTCTTCACAAAAACGTTAGTCATATTTTGTAATTTATGTAAATCGAAATAAAAAAA
>Ga0210059_1009875_pt1 | contig 14811 bp, 14 predicted proteins | sample Ectturendosymbi2_FD_188042 | JGI IMG/M metagenome (GOLD analysis project Ga0210059, IMG submission 188042) | Ecteinascidia turbinata endosymbiont from Florida, USA - Sample 2 (SPAdes) (version 2) | ecosystem: Host-associated > Tunicates > Ascidians > Unclassified | place: Key West, Florida...
AATTTGTTTATTTTAGATCATAACTTTTGAACCATAAACGCTAGAAAGTCGATCAAAGGCTCAAAAGACTCGGACTCGAGTCTAGTTTCCAATGAAAACTTCAGCGAAACACTTTGGCCTAGTGGTTGGGCCCTAGGCCAGGCAACATGACCCAAAATGACCCTAAAACTACTTCACTTATGACGTCAGTCACAAAAAATCTGCAACCCCCAACCAAAAAATTTTTTTTTAGAGTGCAATCTAATAGACTGGCCGATCCGTTTGAGCCGTTGAACAGCTCTCTAGCGCAATCGGCGGAGGAGCTATGGCATTGGTAAGGCAACCGAAAACTGCTGTTTTTTAGGCCGAAATCGAAGTATGAATATATCGTAGGCCGGCTCTCAAAGTGTTAATAGCTTAGACAGGGCTTCAGATGAAATTTCACCAAAAGGTACAAAGACCGATACCGTACCTTCTCGGTTCTGGTCCTTCTCTGGAAACTTGTTTAGATTGTTACTTGTTAGTATAGCGACTTAAACACCAGTGAGTATAGTGACTTAAACACCAGCTAGACCGCTAAGATTTAGAAAGATATTGTTGTACTGGCCACTAGCTTGCATTAGCAATTTTGATCATCATTACAGAAAAACTTAGAGAACTCAATTTCGTCCTCCTGGCCTTTGTACCTACTGGGCCCTGGTAGTGTTGCAACCTCTCCGGTGGTGTTCCATTAAATGTGTGATTCACCACGAACGGGATGTGCGTGAAGAACAACACCATACATATATGTGGCGCGTACAAGCAATAAAAGAGTGATCGTGGCGTGGAAGCTCTGCCGATATTAACTTGTGAACCATTGAGCGTAACGACTAGCGTACGCGGAGAGTGATCAGGGCATGTGAACTCTATTGTTGCTTGCTGCCACAGTGTGAAGCTTTGCGCACATGTCACTCGGGATTTCCGATCGCAACAGTACAATGTACCTCTTGTACCCCCTCTCATAGGCCTTGGCTGACACTTCATCAGCTGCTCATGTATGTGGACAGAAACAACTGTCTGTGATGCTCTTTACTGGAACCAGGAAGTGAATCATGCTATCCCGGCAAAGAAAAATCATACAAGCTTTGCCTTGAGAACAAAGTTTAACCTTCTTCACATTCGCAGTATGCTGAGACATGAAGTACATAGCTCAAGCGACAAAAGAGTTCAAAATGCAGTCTTGGAAGAATTTCAGACATAAAACCAGATTCTAATTGCAGGTAAGCTAACAAAGTGGCAAACCATCTGATGTCGTCATGGCAAAAATCTTCTTCTTTTGAGTTCGTCCGGAACTGTTAGGCCGTGCAGTCTGTGGGGAGGCCAATGGATTAGACATCGGAGGACAACATGGTCGACGGTTTGTTCTTCTGCGCCACACTCACAGGCCGCAGAGGAGGCCATACCCCAGTTGTACAAGCAGTTGCGGAAACGTCCAACATTAGTGTGGAAGCAGTTAAGGCAGACCCAGGCTGTTCTTGGGAGGGTCATTCTGGGGGGGAGGTGCCAGTGTCGTGGAGTCTTGTGGGATTGTCCGCCCGCTCCGCATTCAATTGGTGATCCGCCCACTGCGCCGCACACATGTTGTCAGATGAACTGATGAGATGTTGTGCGGCGGGTACAAATGGGTGTCCCAATTTGAGCCGCCGTGTGTTTGCACTTGGTGGACGGGTGAGCGTTGAGTGCAGCAGATGTCCAGGCTCCATGGCATGGCACGCTAGAGACAGTGTGGCTCCACTGCGACGAAGCTCAGCAGGTTGGATGCCTGCGAGGATTGGAAGGTTGTCTGTTGGTGTAGGATGCAGGCATCCAGTCACAAATTCGCAAGGCGGGGTCGATGAGGTGGGTATGAGCACTGCGACACCATACAGGCAGGCAGTGCTCTGCGGTTGAATGGACCAGGGCTAGGGTGGCTATTCGCAGAGTTGTTGCTCCAGCACCCTAGCCAGAGCCAGCAAGCCACCTCAGAAGTGCGACGTGTGATTTCAGCTTTTTGTGAAGTGACTCAAGGTGTCGGCGATATGTGAGTGACCCGTCTAACGTTATTCCAAGTTGTTTGGGCTCGGAGCAGAAGGGCAGGGTTTTGTTGTATTTGACATTAAGCTCACTTTTTTTCCTTGTTAAGATGGAAGGCTACTGACACCATTTTCCTAATGCTGAGCTTAAGCTTCCAAGTCCAGAGGTATTCACCTACAGTTGCCATGTCCTTGGTCACCACCCCTTCCACTGTCTGCCAGTCTCCATCAGCATGCATGATTGCTTGATCATCAGCATATGCATACTTTTTGGAGACGGTTGGTGGCAGGTCAGAGATGTAGGTGTTGAAAAGAAGGGGCACTAGGAATGATCCCTGTGGGACGCCATTCTTGAGGCATTGTAACCTGCTTCTTTTGCCATTTCCGGTGGTGAGGGTGAAGCTGCGATTGCCAACCATCTCCATGATCATGTGGACCATGTGTCTATCAGGCAGCAATTGCAGCAGCTTGCAGGCGAGGCCGCGGTGCCATACGGTGTCGTAGGCTGCTGTGAGGTCAACAAACACAACTCCAGCCTTCTTTTTACTGGAAAAGCTATCCTCTATGTCCTGAGTCAGCAGGGTGACCTGGTCTATGGTCGACCTCCCGTGTCGAAAGCCCACCTGCTCCCGAGGGAGCAATGGGTCGGTGATTGGGTCGACAAGAGTGTGAATGACTCTCAAGGATTTCTAAGGGGATACACAACCGAGATGTGGGACGATAGCTCTATGGATCCCCCAATGGCTTTTCTGCCTTAGGGATCGCAACTATTAGTGTTCTTTTCCAGATCTTTGGAATTTTGAGTTGGCGCTTGCAGGAAGTGAGGAAGTCGCAAAACCAAGATTTGAGAGCCGACCCAGCGTCTGGGAAGATGGAGTCCAATCCTAGAAAATTTCCTGGCTTGAGGCGTCTGAGGGCAGCAGCAAGCTCCTCTGGCCTAAAGGATTCAGAGATACTCTGACCCTCAATCTTCCATAGATCGGACAGCTCCTTGTTGACGAGCCTGGTGGGCTCGTGTGCCCCATCCTTCACGAGTTGCGAAGTGATGGAGTTTGCTGAGACAGGGCACTGGCGAAAGGAGCTTCGAGACATGCCAGTAAGTTTGTTGATGTTTCTCCACGCCTTGCGGCTAGAGTGCGAGAAGTCGATCGAATATACAGCTTCCTCCCATCGCTTCTGCTTCTTCTGCCCGAGCCGAGATAGTTGGGCAAGCGGCTCTATCAGAGTCAGTCCCCACTGGGGCTCAGGTGAAGGAGCGATAGAGGGTCTCACACTCTTTGTCCCAGCATGGCACATAGTTCTTTCAACAGCCATGTGAGATACATTGTTTGGCCACAGATAGTAGGCTCTCGCAAAAATCCTGGTATGCCCCCTTAATGTTTGATGTGTCCAGAGGTGGCAATCTCTCAATGGATTCATCTGTGAGAAGGCAAAAGCGCTTCCAATCAGCCTTGCGAAAGTTCCAACGCTTCACTAAATTGCTGTGGGCAGTAACCTTGAGCTTTGTTTGTGTTATGAGGGAAGGCCGATGTTGTGATCTTGGGAACTTTCCTAGAACACATCTGTCCGGCAGTCGGCTTTCCTGGTCGAAACTCGCGAAGGCCAGGTCTGGGTTGGTGACGACTAAAGATGTTAACCGCGTTCCGCGTGGTGCGGTTTTGGAAAATTTTGCTGCGTACCAGCCACGCCGTGTGACTTTTATATGTATTAAGCTGCGCCAGCGCTGCAAACCACGTGGACGTTCATCTAATGATGAATCATTGCGAAACGAAAAGACTTTTCTGAAGTTGTTGTCTTAGATGACAACACTTGTTTTTCTTGTTTATACTATAGCTTATACCTGTTTTCGCGATGCCTCCGGTCGAAGATTTGTAGGTAGAATATTACTGTTAGTTTTCCTGCAGGTGGCGTGCTGCAGCCACTGCTCTGATGCAGAGCTCCCATTACTGTTTTTTTCCACCCAGATTTGTTTTTTTTGTGTCCATCTGGGTGTTTAGGTTTAATTTTGAAAAATCCAATCAAATCTGGGTTTTTTGAAGATAAAAATTTGGCAATGACCTATAGTAAATATAATAGTAAAATAAACATATTCTGGTCCTTGACAGTGTTCACATGTGATCATCATGTGAAAAAAGTACTTAAATCGGTAAAACAAAATGTTTTCAGTCGGTTTTACATCCGTATCAATCTCATTAGCTAATACTGTAGGGTGCTTGCCATCCAGTACAGAGAGCCATGCAGTTGCGCGTACATCAGAAGTAAAGGCTGGATTACACCAGACGTGAATGAATAACAAATTATGGTAGTATAAACAAGTGTGAAAGATTTGCATTTGCGTGGATGATTGTTATCCCAGACGCCAGCTACAGAATTTGATGAAACAAAGTTTACAACAGAATGTTCGAGATCTTTGGTTGCCCAATTCTATAATGCAAATAAAATGAAAAATTTTTAGGAATTTTAGATTCCTTTGTAGCTCAAGATTTCACAAAATATCCAAGCTCAAGGGCAAATGTGGCCTGACGTTTTGCCCATTTTGTGCCTGAAGATCAGCTGGAAGCTGAGTTTTTTTCGGTCATTTTTCTGTCGTAGACCAAAATTTTTTTAAATGACAAAAAAAATTAAGTCAATTCGGTCGTAATGTTCGAAAATATTAACTTGTGAATGCTGTTATCGCTAATTTTAATACAAACATGAGACAAATGAAATGACCAAAACGTCTCAGCAAAAAACAGGCTGGAGGTTACATCAAGTTTAAACATGTGTTCTTGTCCAATAAATAATATATCCTTGATTTCTGGTATAATCAGCATAATATCAAAGATGATAACTCGGAGTTTGCAAGATACCTCCGAGCTTAGATAACTCGGACTTTGCAATACTTTATGATTTAATGGCCATATTTGCAGTTTGCCACATTTTACTGCATCGCCACACTCACAGGCCGCAGAGGAGGCCATACCCCAGTTGTACAAGCAGGTGCGGAAACGTCCAACATTGGTGTGGAAGCAGTTAAGGCGGACCCAGGCTGTTCTTGGGAGGGTCATTCTGAAAAACTATTTTCACTTGTTAATCATGTTAAAACAAAAACAAACTTGCTAAAAATGAAAAAAGCCAAAACAAGCATTGTCAAGAAGTCAGCAAAGCGGCTACTACACAGCCTGCCTAAGCTTGAAAAGTGAGAGATGTCAACAGTGGAGTATGTTATCAGCTTTGTTGGTTAATATAAAATGTTTTCAGTAACAGAAAAGTGATCCAAATGTTAATTTTAAATAGCAGACACAAATTTATAAAAGGAATTTTTAGTAAATCAGTATTTTAATCACCTTTTTGCCTCATGTATTTACATTCGTGTGTCTTTTTGCATTTTTGTTTTTTTTGGTGGACAAACGGGTTTTTTCATGAGCAATCTGGGTTTATTAGAAATTACAGAATGGGAGCTCTGCTCTGATGCACTGGCATGTGAATTGCTAATCCAGAACTCTGGACAGCTAACTGGTAGGCATCTAACTAGGAAAATGCTTTCAGGGCTGCAAGTTTAAAGGTTTGTTAACTAACCATTTTTCTGTATCATGTGAATATTGTATTAGTATACTATATAATGCTGCTTTGACTGTATGGCAAAACTGCTCTGAATGTATGTCATCTCTCTATTGACAATTAATGCAAAATTCAAGGTGAATGAGGTTTACATTAAGACACTGTGACCTTGCCATGCTGACCAGATATGCGATAGTTGGTGAAACATATAGTGCGTCACATAAAGAATGCTCAATTGCAACAGGTACGGAACACATACAGTTTATAAAACTGTATAAAACTTTGACACAATGCAAGCAGCAGGGGATGTATGTTGGTGGAAACAGTGCTTTAAACGGATTTTTGCTTGTGTGTCAGTTAGTACAACTGCAAAAACTAATATCTTATTTTGATAAATTGTGACAAACAGAAAAAGCTGGCTATGACTTTGCACACAGTAGCAAAGAGTAGCATGACAATTCAAATAAATTAAAAACATTTTGTAGCTTTACAGGTTGTGTCTGTTTTTCTTCATGAGGCAAATGATGTAGGCCTATATATATGTAGTGTCCGTGCTGAGGCTATCAATTTTCCTACAGTTGAAGACCATTGGTTGATGTGGCCACATGACAAATAGGACATGCAAAGAGACAACTGGTTAGGGTTTAGGAATACGGTATGAGGATTTGGAGGTTCAGGTCAGGTTTTAGGGATAGGGTTTATGGAAGGTTTAGCCTACATTTCATGCAACACAGACAAGAAGGTGCTAACAATTTACCAGCACTGAAGACATGGCAAAACTCGTCCAATGGATTCTGACGTCACAGTCAACTAAGCAGGTCACATGTTTCGAACTTGTCATGAAACATGACCACTTCAACTGATCAAGTTTGGCAAAAGGCAAAATAGCTTTAGCAGTGCTGTTAATGAGGCAAAATAGACACTGCTAAATTTATTGGCAAATCTTACACCCAGAGAAAAATGTTATGAGAAGCACAGTGCTTCAGATGAAGGGGCGCAAATCGCCATTGCTGTTAGGGGGTAAAACTTTGTGATTGCGGTGTAGCGTGGACGCGAACAGAGTAATGCACAACAAATGCAGACGTGATGCAGACAGCGAACAGAAGCTGCTGATGCGGTGCGGGCAGCGGGCACAAATTTTGTGTCCGCGCCATCTCTAGTGCTGACGTTCCATTGGTGAGAGAGGAAGCTGGCTGTTTCCTTGGGTTATACAACAGTCCATGGTTGTTGGATGTTGCCCAGGAGTCTAAGCTCTCATAGTCAGGGGATGTTTTGTTGTCACCCCAGTTGACATGTTGGCAGTTGAAGTCACCAATGTACAGACTGGGGTGTGGGAACGTTAGTATGGCCATTGGTGTGAATCGCGAGCATGGAGGTTTGTAGACGTTGATGATCTTGTATCCTGCGACATCTACGCACAACCACTTAGTCTCCGATTGTTCTGGAGACTGATCGAACAGTGACCATTCCAACGCTCATGGACAAATGTGGCAAGGCCGTGATTCCTTCTCAGGATTGACCAGAGCTAGTTTAAAGTTGGGATCACTAGCTTGTCTGCAGTTGTGCAGTGGGTCTCCTGTAGGACAGTGATGGAAGCCTTGTTCTAATAGGCTAGCTGCTCAATGACAAAAATCTTGTCTGCAGTAAGTCTCTCAGTGTACAGCTGGAGTATGTTGTGTCGTGGGTCTTCAGCAGCATTTCTGCTGCTGTGCCCTGGGGGGGCGCTTTATGACCCACCCCATGCTGAACTCATCCAGCGCAGGTAGCAGTGGTTTCTCATATTGACAGTTTTAGTTGACATTAGTAACGAATGTCATACAGGAGGGCCACATGAAGGCACTTGTCATCCTCCCATCTGATACGACAAAAATCTGATACTTCTAGATACACCAAAGGCCTAAATGCCATATTACTCATAGTGAGAGGAACATTCCTTACAGATGGAAAGGACATTTCATAAGTTTTTTTGAGCCCAATCACCATTGTACTGTCACACAAAAGAGGTTTAATCAGGGACAGAAGGTACCACTGCTGCCACTCCTAGGCATCAGAACATTGAAAACTGGGAATGCTGCAGGTTGTGGTGATATCTAACCTGAAATGCTTCAAATCAAGCTTTGAATCAAGAAAGAAGTCCTTTGTGTGTCACGTTGCGTGGTGTTCTGGAAAGGCACTGAAAGATGGGCAAACTGGGGTGAACATCGCCATACACAAGAAGAGAACTACTGGGGCATTTTTTCCTTAGCTTCCTTGTAAATGTGTATGCTCATTGCCTTGAAAAAAATGCAGTGAAATAATGGAACAGTGTACAGATTTTGTCCTGGCCACAGCACTGCAGACCAAATTTTTACTCTCCAGCAAATTTTTGAGAATTATGTGAGTATCCTAAAGATGTCTACACATGTTTTATTGATTTTGAAAAAGTATATGCCTGTGTCCCTTAGGCAGTGCTGTGCTGGGAACATGTTAATGGATGCCTGTTTCTGGTCATCAAGTCATTGCATTCATGTTTATAAGTTTGTGTCTGTTTCGATGGAGTTAAATCAATACTGATCACTGTGGGTTTTGGACTCTGACAAGAGTGTGCTGTCAGCACTCTACTTCATAGTCTACATGAATTGGATAGATGGTCCTAGTTGAGTTGATGGAATCATTGTTTGAAGTGGTAAGTTCAACTACTTGCCTGTTGCAGACCTATTTGGTGCTGCTTGCATCTTCTGAACTGTTGCAGCATGCACCGTTTTTGCTGCATGTAACCAAATAGGAATGAACATTGCACTGAAAAGCTCATTATGTCTCTTCAGAAAACCAAACGTTGCCAGTAAGTGGCATTACACTGCAGGTCTGCATTAGGTAAAGAAGTTCAAGTACCATGGTGAGATAGTAGAGAAAAAAGGTGAAACAAAGAGATGATCCATGAATTGGTGAAGGAAACACAGTTCTGCATGAGTAGTTGTTTTTATCTGACAATTTTTAACCAAAGTAAATTGTTCATATTTTTTTAAACATGAAAGAGTGCTGTCACTGGCAAATAATGGCATGGATCTGATTTTAAGATCAAGAGTTCATAATATTGTATCAAAGTTCATAGCACTTAATTTTTCAAATAGGCTGTGACATTTTTTGATAGCCAGATCTTGATAGGAATGATTTAACCATGTGGCCAGATGCCATGCAAAATTTTAGCAAATCAGGTTCTGCTGTTCACATGAATAAATAAACAAAATAAACCAGGAACTGGTGAAGGAACGGCTATCAGATTCATATAATACCTGTCTTCTTCTGGTGTAATTGATGCAGTGTCTATTGTAGAATATTTTGATATATATGAAGACTATTGATCATGAATCAAATCTGCAGATGAAGGCACCTGACAAATTGACTTGGTTATGTTCTATACCAACAATGTTTTTTTTCATACTATGTACCAAATCAGTGGGGCTTTTAAAGGTTTTTGTATATACATTTTGTGCCTGGCAAGGTTCTCATGGGTTGTATGCGGCATTTATCTTCGTTATTTTCTGTGGGCATTTCAGAAGCATTTGTGGTGAGTCATTGGCAACAAATGCTTTAAGTTTCCTCTTGTTTCCATCCATTAATGCCAAGCACAAACCTGGAACTCCTGCAAATACAATATTTGTTTAGTCTTTAGTACAAGCTGAGTTGGTACTGAAAATATTTAATATGACTTGGAGGGTCCACCATCTAAAGAGATGCACACTGCACAGGTTTACCACTCTTCCATTCAGCTGGCAAATGTAGTAGTGTCTCCAAAAAAGCTTTCAAAAGCATGGATTACTATACATGGTGATGTATTTTGGTGGTTTGGAAGCGCAGAAGCAGTTGGGATTATTAGAAGCATTAAGTATTTACACATCTCTTGTTGTGAAGTCTCAAGAAGAAATCTGGATTTAGAAAACAATAATGATTAATGCCTTAATTATCTGTTCTAGGTTGTAATCATTATGGACCTACTTTAAATAACCCTCTTTTTCAGGCAAGTTTAGGTAAATTTGTGCTGCTGTTGCCGCAAATGCTGCACTCAGGAACATGAGCACAATGAAAAGAAATTACAGTGCTGGGGGAAAACGCATTGCACGCACTGTTTCTTCTGGAAGACCTAGCCAATTACCCACTGACTTCTTTGCTCTTGGATCAAAGGCAAAGCCTATGGGAAATGATGGAAGTGGTATGTGCTTTTGTCTGCTATGTGGTGAAGTTTAAGGGAAAGGGGATAAGGCCAAGTACTCTTCACTCACTGTCTGTTGCTGTTCATAATCTTTTTGTGGTATCAAACTGCTCTTAGCAATAATTTTAAGACAAATGTGGAAACCTCTTACTGACAATATCTGTAATAAAGTGATGCAAATAAAGAATATAAGGTTTAAGGTAGGAAGTAATTTTTACTTTGTAATGGGATAGAAACAGGCTGACTTAAAAATCCAGGGTTCCCACATGGTATTGAAAGTATTGAAAAAGTATTTAATTTCAAAATAGTTTTTCAAGACTTTGAAAAAGTATTGAATTTTGTCAAAATGTACATTATGTATTGAAAAAGTATGGGAATTCTAAATGGAAAAGAAATCTCAAGTATCCGAGCAGAATTTTACTGAAGGCAAAGCACCTCATTATTTATGCAGTGTTGTGCAATGAGTAAAATTGAGTTTCATGATCAAGAATTTCGAAAAATGAAGAAAAGTAATGGTATTGAACTTCTTAAATTTAGTATTGAAAAGGTATTGAAGAAGTACGGAAAATGATTTTTAAAAATGCGTGGGAACCCTGAAAATCACTGGCACAGTGCTGCCAGGTTTGTAATAGATAGATGCTTAGGCAGTGGTAAGACGACTTCCCACCAAGGCTAGCTAAAAACAAATGCTGCCAAAAATGCTTATATCAGTTTAGTGCAAATTTGAGATACATATGTTCCATTATCTTTCTACTTGTACAATTTATCGTTCCACCCAATGATGTTGACCAACCTAAGTGATTTTGCAATCATTCATATTTAAAAGTCTGGTCAATGCTAAGTGAACATTGCTTACTGTATAATAACGAAACAATGTTGCAACCAAAACAAATTTGCTATGCACTTATTTGATTGTCAGATCCATGCATTGGACATGAATATATGTTGTGAAATCTACCTTGGCAATGACAGATGGGTGGGATAGACTCATAAGCAGCTTTAATTATCAACCATTGAACACTGAGCAGTAAATGTGTGTAGTGCTAGAACATTGCATGAAGTGGGCTGCGTGGTGTCACAACGACAAGCACATCGTTGTGCTTGTCAGGCATTAACTGCTGAATGGAAAATCAATAGGAAGTAGATCAATGCTTGTGCTTGTGTGCAGCTAAACTTAACACTTTTGGCATATTGGTTTGACACGTGTGTTGCTTGATAGTTTCATGGGACCAACGATTGTGTTTTTCTGGTGTTGTGGGCTGTATACAGTTATTCATGTGAAATACTTCAGATAATGACAAACGAACAGTTCTTTTAATCTTGTGTTAGTCACTGCTGAACTTATTAGATGAAATTTTAAAAGTAAAACTTAATTTACAAAAAAAATCATGTTACTAAATCCAGCTATCTTACAGTCTGTAGTTTTGTTAGCATCTGCCTCATTACGCGCTTTTGCGTTTTTTTCTGCTGCTTTACTGCATCATTAAGTTTGCAAACAAAGCAAGTGGCTATAATTTATGCATTAATGTTGCTTAAATTTCTCTGCAAACAAACCATGCATGCATACACTGTTGATGTAGCTAGTTGTTTCTGCAAACAAGCATCCATCAATTTAGGAAATATGAAAGGCTCACAAGGTCATAGATCATCAGCCGCAATTGAGTGTGGATCATAGTGTCTGTTGGGCACTGTGTGATTCGTGATCTTGGGGTTCTTTATCTTTGATCTGCAAGCCTGCCACTGATGTTGCTTTTCCAGATTTGATTTATGCGGTTGGGATTAGGAGACTTTTTTTGGTCGCGTGCATTTCATTTCATTGCAAAAAAACTCGAGCAAAGTCCTTCAAAAACAGTTTTCCCAACAGGACTTGCTCTGGGTTTAACCATGAATGTCAAGTAATTTCTTGCTGTGCGTTGTTTTCCAGGTATTCCGCCTGCCAAAAAAGCAAAGCTTCCTTCAAGTTTACCAACAACACTCTCAGCATCGTCTCCCTTGATACGCCTGGCCAATGCTGCAGAATCTGTGTCTAGTCGCATGTCTCCCACAATTCCTGATCCTTCTTCACCGTGCATAGAATGCCCTCCTGTAGAGCTTGTGCCTCGAGTACTCAAATATGCTGATGTAGATTTAAGCCAAGTCAAGGTAACAGTGTCTGCGTTTTATGAAGTAATACCCTAGGTCAGTGTGCTCCAACTATGTGGCCTGCCACAGCACTTTCAGTGGCCCGCGGAAGCAATCAGGAAAAGTCTTCAAATCTGTTATGTCTTGAAAAGCGTGTGAGGTTATATGTTTGTCTCACTGAATTGCTTGCACTGGATAAAAGTGCATTTGCACAAGAACAATGAATAATACCTTTTCTATGTACCATTTTATTTTATTAATTTTACGATCAAATTAGAAGGTATGGCCTGCTGCTAACCCTCTGCTGGGGCACCTGTCTGGTTAAACACTGTTTTTTGGTCCTCCGGCGTTCGTTGTCCAATGTCCACCATCTGGTTTAATGAACTCAGTACCGCCGAATAAATCTGTCTATCCATCCGCTAAACGCGGCCTACTGAAAGTGGCCCTCGAGCGAAATTAATTGCCCATCTCTGCCAATAGGTAATGTTAATTATAAAACCAGCATAATACCTTTAAATAAAAATGTACAATCTTAACAGTGTTGGGACTGTAGAGAGCTTCTGGAAATTGGTCAGCAAAGATAGATTTCCCAAACTGAAAGATATCGCACTTAATGCATTCGATGTTTGGAAACATATACGTGTGTGAAAGTACATTTTCTACGATCAAGCAAGTCAAATCTATATGCCGAAATCGAATGGCAGACGAAACACTGGATGATAGTCTCGTCTCCGGCTTGCACCACTAGCACTGGTGTTGATTAAGGAACGATAGTGTCAGAGAAGCCTCAAACACAGGCATCCCACTGATAGAGATTTGTAATAAATTGCTATTTGCTATTGTGTAATAATTTCAATGACGCACTCACTTATTTTCCCTGTTTTAGTTTCAAATGCTGTGAATCTGTTGTTTTATACATCTTTTTATTGGGAGTGACCCGCGAGTTGTCACGTTTTTGTAAAAAGGCCTGTCGGTCAAAAGCAGTTGGACCACGCTGCCCTAGGTATTTTTCCGCAAGCCTTCATTTGAAAGCAAAAGTTTTCCAAAGTTTAAAGCAGCAATTTTGTTGTCACAATCATTTGGTTGCAAGCTACGGTTCATGCCAGCGTTGGCTGTTTGTCTTGTATCCAGCATTGCTGCTCAGAGTTTAAGCTTTGTTTGAAAGGGTAACATGACTTCTGTCAATAGTTGCTAACGTGGTGCACGCCTATTAATGGCTGGTGCAAGTGACCTTGTTCCAGCTGTATCAGCCACGTACGCGTACTAAGGACAATTACAATCGCTTTCGGAACAAGAGCATGATCACCTCGATCCTATCGGCAAGGTTGTCGATATTTCTGTTGCCACTGTGAAGTTCTGTTCGGCGAGTTAACCCGGACATTAGGCGAGTTGACTCGGGTGTCCGGCAAGAGATGGCTAAAATGATTTGCCTATAACTCACGGAACCTTTAGCGGGAAATAAGACGTGTAGGCTGTTTCCAGTAAGGTTCAGGCGCCCCCATTGTTGCGTCAGCGTCATTATGCGACCCTCGGGTTACTTTATAAGTCCTCTTTTGACCCTTGTAGCAATTTGAGTATTAGCCCCTGTTTTACGGTGATTTCGGGCTGAACTTTGCTCCACTATCGTGGATCAAGGGCGTGCTGTGGGCAGCGGTGCTTTATCGTCCTCGTACCTTGTTTGTTGGATTTAAATTCAGGGTTGTTTTTAATTTCAGGGGCTTTTGTGCGGAGCCATTCGAAGTGTCCGCTTAAACCGGCTCAAACCGGACATGACTATCGTTCTGTCGTTGCTTCACTTGGCGAAGCAACGCCCAGATTTGTTCAACAACGAGCAGGTGGTCGAGGCGCTCTGCAGCCTGCTGAAAAAAGACGCCGCGATGGACGCGTCCAAATCGAAAGGTAACTTTTCGCTTTCTCACTTCCGGCGAAAGAATACCGTGTTGTCAAAAATATCACCTTTGGTGTAGTAGAATGCTGCATATTCGCAGCGCCAATTTCTCTGCGAGACACCAGGATCGGCCAAGCGGCGGCAGAAAATTTTATCGTTCAGTGCAGGTGAAATAGGGTGCTCAATGGTGTTCTTACCGTTCTTAAAGAAACAAAAAGTCTAGCGATTGTTACGTCACAACGCTTGGGATTTGCGATTTTTACGTCGTAATAATCAACAAAGCCAGTTTCAACAGTTTCGTTTTCGAGTGCTCGCAAGCGAAGAAGAAACCATAATCACGAAAAGGTACCGCCATTGATGCGTTGCCGTCATAATTCTGGCCTCGGGTTACTTTGTAAGTCCTCATTAGGCCCTTGAAACAATTTGAGTTTGAGACCCCTGCCCCAGACCCTTCTTCTAGAGACCGTTTTGTCCATTTTCTCTCATCGAGGCCGTCACCAATACCCGACCGGTACTTGAAACAGTTATCAACGTTATTTGGTTTGTACCGCGCTCAGATAGTTGCGTGTTACGTTCGAAGGCCATCACCTGCTGGCAATCTTGGCTGCGAACATCTTGATGGTTGTCCTGGAAGACGACGACGACTGGCCGACAATAATAGTCAGAGGTGAGCAGTGGTTGGGGCTGTTGTGAGTGTTCCCTCTTAGAAACTTTTTCCCTGAGGAAAAGTTTGTCTCCGTGAGCATATATATTTTAAGGCTGAGTTAGGAGACTTCTGAATAATTTAGAATTTTGCAAATTATTAGAATATAAGTGTAAAACCTTCTCAAAATACGAGGCACAATGCACATTTAATTAAAGTAGGTTCTTGTTTTCGTGCTTTTCCAATATTTATACACTTTGTCCAGCTTTACCGCTGAATCTTGATAGGTAGCTGGAATGTTGCAAGTGCGTGAGAATGAGATTTCACTGCGAAGATGGTTTGGCGGTACTGTGCAGTTGCGCTCCGTAGAGGGAACTTTGGTTGTCGTAAAGGGGGGGGG
>Ga0210059_1009876_pt1 | contig 14809 bp, 9 predicted proteins | sample Ectturendosymbi2_FD_188042 | JGI IMG/M metagenome (GOLD analysis project Ga0210059, IMG submission 188042) | Ecteinascidia turbinata endosymbiont from Florida, USA - Sample 2 (SPAdes) (version 2) | ecosystem: Host-associated > Tunicates > Ascidians > Unclassified | place: Key West, Florida...
TGCAGTGGATCGCATCGAAAAGCGGTCGGATTTCCGCCTTTTGTCTCATTCTCAAACTTGGTCCCTTGTCGTGCGGCTTCAGAACGCTCGTTCTGCTTTCTCGCCGGACGCCAAACGCCTATAGCGCTCCTGTTATGCGGAACGCAACGGTCGACTGATCTTTCACAGAAGGAACAGGGCTTAGTTGTTCGTATGGTGGTTTTCAAAGTGCTGCGCAGAGTCTTTGTGCCAACACCTTCTAGTGACATCTGACGCGAACAGCTGGTGCTGTGCAACTTGATCTCGATGTCGTGCCGTTGTTTAATTGCTGGTCCCCTCCTTCAGGTTTCTCGTTTCCAGAAGCAACGGTTAAACGAATTTACATGGTGGTGCATTGTGTTTGTTTCTGAGACTGTCAGTCGTAGCGCAAAACCTCCCGGCTCATTAGTTTCGGGACCACACTGCAATTATAAAAATGCAAAGAAACATTACAATAATCGCGAAAACTATCACTACCATAAATTATGTGCAGCCATGTTCGATAACATTGTGCACACAGATTCCGACTAATCCAGAGATATACGAAATGCTTTAAACAGCAGTCGACAGAAGGCTGTCGAGGAAAATCGAAATCGTCTTTTCCATATCATCAGAACCATTGAATTGTGCGGTCCCCAAGAAAAACCAGTGAGGGGTCACAGAGACGCTGGTACTTTTTTACTGAACGAAACTGATTGAAATTACCGAATTTTTAAAGCTACCTTAAGACCTCGAGTGGAGGCTGCTGACAAGCAAATATCTGACCTCTTTTTACAGTCTCCCCGCAACGCTTCCTATCTAAGCTGGAGAGTGCAAAATCAAATTATATCTTTGATGGGTGATGCCATACAAAAGCAAACACTTTCCGATATTTCCCAATGCAAATACTTCTCGATACTAACGGATGAAACGACTGATGGAAGTCAAACATAGCAACTTAGTTTATCCGTTCGGTTTATCAAAGATACCAAAGTGCACGAAGAATTTTTGTGCTTTGTTCCAGTTTCTTCAACAACAGGCAAAGATGACAGAATCTGAAACCAATTTGCGCCAAGCGCTGGGTAGAAAGACATGACTGGATCATCATTTTTGTGACACTATTGCCAGTAGTTGTTTCTACACTTGAGGAATTGCAGCAGGAAAACAAGCAAGTAGAGGTTGCGACCAAAGCAGGGCCATCGCCAGCGCGGGGCCAGTGGTGCCCGGCCCCCCATTTGAAATCGGTGCCTCCCCATTTCACGTTTGGCCTACCAGTTGCTGCATATATCTAACACTGTATTTTAAAAATGTGGCACCCCCATTTTTGACACCTCCTTCTGGTTTTTGGCCCCACTTGCTGCTAAGTCCTGGCAACGGGCCTGGACCAAAGTAGCAACTTTCCTCAATTCTGTACAGAAATGTACGTTTTTAATCGCGGCTTTAGTTATGCAACACACTTCTGATATTATCCTGCCTGTTTTAAAACTGCTGCAAAAGAAAGAATTGGATATATATGCAGTGATTGAGCTCGTTGATAGTGTGTTGGATATTCTCGGACAAAACAAAAGCAATTGCAAAAACGTTTTTCATGAAATATTTGACCAAGCTAAGAATGAATGTGAAAAATATGATGCTCCACTATTGATTCCCAGAAGATGCAAAAGTCAAATTTTCAGAGATAAATATCCTTCTGATGACCCTGAGCATTTTTTTGGGAAGCCATATTTGTTCCTTATTTAGATGATTTAATAGTGGAAATGGAGGATAGATTCTTTGATCAGAAGCAGTGTGCCGAAGTCTTTGGGGCTTGATACCTAAGTATTGCGATGCTTCGCCAAACACTGCTCAAGATTTAGAAAGTTTACTGGAAATATATCAGGAAGATATTGGTCCCAGAGCAGCGGTTGTTCCTGAAGTGCAGCGTTGGGTAAATAAGTGGAAGAAGGAAGATGTTAGCACCGTTCCTTCGAGTGCCATCGAGGCACACTGTGCTTGCCATGCTGACATTTATCCGAATGTATACATATTGCTCACCATTTTAGGCACTCTTCCTGTATCAACTGCTACAAGTGAGCGCAGTTTCAGCACCATGAGACGTCTTAAAACCTATCTAAGATCGTCGATTGGAAATGAGCGTATGACAGGACTTGCACTGCTTTCCAGACACGAAGACCGCCAGATTGACAGAGAAAAAATTTTGAATGTCTTTGTTGCCAGCAGTAATCGCAGATCTGATTTCGTGCTTATATTAAATTTGTGAAAGGGATTATTTTACTTAAGCGAAAGATTGAAAATGAATATTGTACGACAAGCAACTACTTTGCCCACGGCCCTATAGGTAGGACCAACACTAGAAACTATACACATTAACTGTCCGCCGGTGTATTCGTGCTATCGCTACGGACGGTTTGCTTGTAAGAGAGAGTGAGAGATGTCACGTGCTTAATTGGCCAAACAAGCATCAACGGGTTGCTCCAAGAGCCTCCTGAAGAGCATCTGTCCCTGTCCATTCTCTCATTTCAAAATTTCTACAGCGCCATCTGTCTGTACCTTGCGCAATTATCTGTAAAGTTAGTGATATGTCGGCTAAGCTTTGTTTGCTGCCACTGCATCGAATATGCTAGATGATACACTAGCGATTCGCAAACGCTTGTGCTGCCTTTCACGAGTATTTGCAGAAACTGTTGTTTCAATTCTGTTTTGGTGATTTAACAAAGGTATTTTGCTTTTGGTATCGATCAAAAACCATGTAGCGTGGCTGTGAGATAATTCTACGATCTGTAGTGGTACTGCAGTGCATTTTGCTTGTCAGCGATGTTGAGAAAAGTGCTGTTGATAATATTTCGTGACAAATAATAGCCGACTGAGCCACCAGAATTTGCTGGAAGTGGTATGAAGTAATGCCATAGGTGGCGGAACCGGTGGGGACGCATGACCCTAGGCCCCCCACTTTTATTTATGGGGGGGCCTGGTCCCCCCTCTTTTTTACCTAAATATCGTACGTTTAAGTAACACAATTGGTGTTGGGTCCAGTGATAAAGTAAATCGTTTAATGGAAAGAACGTTGCAGAATTTCGGCAGTATTTTGTCGATATTATTTTTAACATATTATTTGTAATTTGGCAGGATTTCATAATTGTCTAGCAGAATACACCGTGCACAGTCTGTCACCCTGCTATGGATTACTTACAGCATATATGTTACTGAATAGTGTTGCCAGATGGTGTAATACAACACAATTATTCACAAAAACGGTGTCATTTTACATGCTTGTGAGCAAGCGCGACGGAAGGAATTTTTCCAGGGGAGGGCACTAGGCACTAGTGTTTTCTTCCAAAAGTTTTTCTACAGGAGACCAAAAGTGGTGAAATTTGTTTTTTACCACTCGAAATTAAGAAAACAGCATTTTTTGCTGAAATTTTCAAATTCCTGCCCCTCTTCCGACACCCATATCCTTGTGGGTAGGAAATGTTCGTGCCACACCATCAAAAAACACCAGTTTAAAAGTATTTTTTTGAAACATAATTCATATCGGACTGAATGATTTTTGAAGCAATGGACTTGTATAAAACATGTGCTTCCTTGTAATACAACGATGCTGTCTCCTAGCTGCTTGTAGCGCTTCAAAGTAAAGGATACAGCGCAAGTTACTTAACGCACGCATCTATTTGCTGTTTTAACTGTCTGATTTCTGAAAAATATCTCTTTGAGCATTAGGATCCTTTACACTTCCTCTTCATGGAAAGGTCAGGATTTAAGGTGAAATCTTTGATAAAACTTAGCAATTTGTTATTTTCTGAAGTTTTTTTGAAAAAAAATACCTGAATAAATCCTGATTCCAAACCAGATTGAGCGTTTGGTGGGAAATGTGTCAGAACTTCGTCTGCGTTTCCTTTGTCAAACGCAACAGGTTCGTTTGGTCATTGCTGGCTAGGAAAGGAGTAAGCGCCTGATCGTATGGGAAAGTGGTTTTTATACAAAGCGTTCAGGTTTCCACCATATCGATCAAGAAAATGATTATTATTTCGATATGTCAGATAAGCGGATGTGCTGTAATTTTTGAGTGGGGTTGAGTTCGGAACCTGCCATATCATAACATCACGTGCAATTATTTCAAAATATCCAGGGTTTTTGTAATCGTCGCTTGTATCCGCAGTCACGTGACCAAATATATTCCGGTTCATTCAGTTTCCATCACCTTCTGGTCCGGTTGGGGTCATGCCTTGCTCGCTGGACCACTTATCACCTACAGTACATCTTCCAGAAGATTCGAGATTGTTTTCGTGGACAGTGGACACAAGAGTCCAACCTCCTCCATTTATATCCATATCACAGTACACAGGATACTGAATGTCATTGGAGTCTATGATGTGATAAACTCCACTTCCATTGTTCCGTTTCATCTCAACTATATTTTTGCAGCTTGTTGGCAACATTTGGGGATTTTTTGCAACTTACAAAAAATGTTTATCACCCAACGTCGAATAGAAAGCGAAAGCAATTCAGTGAAGCAACGGTTTGTAGAAGTGAAAACCCTATTGATGGAAAAATTGTCAAGATCTCTGTACTTATACCGATAAGGAGATAGAACTTATCTTTGAATGCCTTGCAAAACTTTGAGTACAGTGAAAGAAACAAGTCCTGATAATGTATCCGAAATGAAATCGATACAGAAACAAAGAAAACCGTTTTTTGATTCGAAAAACAAATTTTTCCAAGAAGTTAAGAAATCATTAGTTGTAATGTAGCATTAAATTAAAGAAGAGTAAATAACAAGCTTAAAAGGTATAGGGACGTCCTTGCTTTGACATACTTAAAGCAATAATAAAAAGAAAGCTTGCCAAAGTTTGATGTATTATTGAATATATCATTCACTTTACCAGAATAACACAGCAATTGATTTTGGTAAACACGTTACTTTTCAACAAAGTTCAAATTGAAATCGCTTATTAAAATGCATCCATTTTTTCTCAGAAAATGGTGCCACAAAGCAAAATTTTTAACAGGGTTTAAAACGCTCGTGGCTTATCTTACTTTTTTGCAAGTTGACCAATTCTTACCAAATATATTTCTCCGCAGGTCCTTTGTTTCTTTCAAATTTGTCGTTTCGACCTGCAAGCATTACGCTTTTTATAGACATCATTTATTTTAACAGAGACTGATTCCAATTAAGAGATTTGGAATATCGTTCCATTTTGCGAAATAAGAATCAAGATCGTTTCAAAGGTAAAACCACGAGATTTGAAAAATATTCTTCGAATTCTGGTGACACGATTAACGAGCCTCATGAGAATTTGAATCTAGTGTTGTTGCATTGAAACTTGCATAAGTGGTTGCTAAAAAAGTGCAACACGCTAAAAATCTCCTATGCCTTGATAGATTGTATCAGATTTGTTTCAAAAGTTCAATTCAGATGGCCTTGTGCGTCATTTGAGGTTATGTGCCACTCTTTGAAAACAAAGAGTAGAACCTTGTTGGTAAGAAAGTTTCGGATGGCTTTGCTTGAAATTCCTAAAATTGTGATCATTAAAAAATATACGCATCATTGTGCAAATCGATGTTTCTCAACAATGAAAGCAGATCGTTTGAATGCATTTTAAAAGAAAGTCAAGGTATTCCTATTCCCAAACGGTGACTTATGAACTGAATAAAGCAGCTGTATGAAGCCAATATGAATGCACACGAGAATTTCATATAAAACAAATGAGCTATTTTGAAAAATACATAAAAACGTGATCAGCATAGAATGAAAAAGTAAAAAGATGAAGAAAGTGTATGAAACCTTGCAAAGAATTTTTGATAAAAAGGCATTTAAAATAAAAATTTTCTTTATTTGATGCAGTTGTGATGAAGAACACAAAAACTGTTAAAAACTATTTATTCATCAAAATTTTCACTGAGATGCGTTTATGGATGAAATGTATATTTCCTTGCAAGGAAATAGGTTTTCATTGTTTTAAAAATGTCAGTTTTGAGTTTTTTCCTTAAACGAATAAATTTCCGACTGAAAGTATTCCCTTATAAAAAATGGTCGGCATAGTTTTTTGCATCGGGCATCCTTCTTAAGTCTCAGCTTCCGCAAATCAACTGTGATCTGTATGAGAAAGCATAGGTTTTCAAACTTACTCGATTCTGCTAAAAGTTTTTTGACGCTACGTGTATGAACTAGTTTATAATAATAGTGAAGATTTAGAAGATGTGAACTCATCAACATGAAATTTAGAACAGAAATTGTGTACCACAGTGAACTTTGCGTACGTTATGTAAGGCAGGTCTGACGAAAGTTTACAGGTGAGAACTCGTATTTGATATGCATTGCTAAATGCAAACAAAAATACAGAAAATGTTGTTGTTTCTTAAAAATTCATTCATATACAATGAGAATTTTAGCTGATAAACCCTGTGTAAAAACGCCGGTCAAAAACATCATATGTTCCACTTACCATGCTATGTGCCGCTAGTACAACAGCTCCTATAGCTAAGATCGAAAGTAGTAGAAATCCAACAAATATTTTTTGCTTCCAAAATTATTGTTCCTGCTTCTTTGACAAATCTGAAACCTCAGCAAGATAAATATTTCCAATTTTGTTTGTGAAAATCAAGCAAAACATTTACGAAAAAAGTTAAGAAAATTAATATTAAAGTAGAGATATCTTCGAAGCACTTTGTCTAAATCTTAATTCTAATATGATAAAATATGCTGTTCGTTAAGGCTGCATCAAATGCACGAACTTAGTTACATTTAGTTTCCTTCAATGAACAGAAGTGATTAGTTGTGAAGTAAAAGCAGTTATTCGCAAATTCTCAACAAACGCCAGGATTGTTTCCAGCAATCCAGTAACTATTTGTTAAGCTATTCTCATTTTTCAGTTGAACACGAGTTTCCACCGTGCTGAACTTCCAGTTTTAAGTTTGGTGCCGGATCGACATATTGTTCCATTTTTGGACGGTAGTGTGATTGGTGGTTGTTACGACCTGCAAATAAATTGTGACTTACTGCAGAATATCTATTAAAAAATAAGCAGAGGAATATTTAGATGAGCGTCAAGTGTGTTTGGTTTTTAGAACATGAGTGACGCGTTTTTTGTTCAACCTTTGAAGTTTTCGTCGTGGATTTTTAAATCATGAAATTCTGTGCATGATTGGAATATGGTTTGCATTAGGTTACGTATATTTTACATTTATTAAAAATTCAAGAAAGCACGTTGATTGCTTGACAATATTTCCTGTATTAGATGGCCGGCTTTCCGCGACCGAAAATCCATGGCTTGCACAGTCATTTTACCACTACGTTATTTCTAAGATCTTTTGTCCTTAGCATGACGTCCTAGCTAGAGTCTTTACATTACTTTCAATATGATCATTTCGTAACTCTGTGACTCATTGCAATCATTCAATTAAGTCGACCATTGCTAAAATGCCGACAACATCTTTCCCTTCACTGATTACCTGGTGTTGGACTGAATTGAAATTCACAGCAATAACATTTCCACAAAACATTCTTTTAAGATGTGAAATGTGACTGGAAAACGTTCGACTGCAAACTTCGACTTTTTAATTGTTTTATTGTTCTAAGCGATTTTCCAGCTTTTGCAAAGAGGTTATTTTGTTTGTGTTGGGTTGTAGTCACAAACTGATTCAAAACACTGCAAACAAGCTTAGAGCATGTAAGGAATCTACGTAGATACAAATAGTTTAATTGTTTGATAGTCTAGCAGGTGAGATCAAACAATTGTATTAAACTGTTCGATAAGTCGTGTGAGAAGCAATAGAGCAGCAAACAATAATTTGAATGAAATTATCAATGCTATTGATTTACTGTATATCACTGGCCACGTTTGACCCCACTTGAAAAAAATGTTTTTCTTCTGTGTTGATGTTTACTCTTTGCCTACGAAATAAATTGAAGATAACCTATAGTTAGTTTCTTGTCTTTCCAAAGCTAAGCAAATGACGCGTAACTTTTTTGTCAAATCAAGCATTAGATTTTATGCATTTTTACGCAGCAAAAGCTACTTTTCGCTCTTCGACAAAAGAACGAACCAAACTATTGTGTTACATTTTACTTTACAAACTTCTATGTTCTACATTTTCAAATTGCGTTAGTAGTCTCGTGGAATTTTGAGGTAGTTGTAGAATTTTTACTGTTTCCCGGGAATGGAAGCCTTTCCATAACAAATATTTCTTCAGCAAACTAACTGTGAATCACTTCTTTGTTTGTCTGTGATGCGCAATTTGTATTTTGCAGAGCTCTCGAAATCAACTTACCATGTCTTGGAGACGGTGGTGCTGGAACAGAATTTTCGTAGTAACCCGTGACGTCCATATAGATTTTGGAAGTCTTCACCGAAACAAACTTTAACAACGTAGCAAACTAGTTTGTTGCAGTCCTGAAGTGAGGCAAACCTACTACAGAAAAATACAAATCTTGTAAGCAAAATCATTGGTTTTTACATGGCGGAATCAACGATGAACCACGTTCAATGAAATTCCGAGAAACGCTTTATCAGCTGTACAACACTAAAGTAACTTGGTATTTGCATGATTTGATTTTGGTTGTCGATTCTTTCTGGTTATTTTCAGTAGGTTCCACTACGTTTCACACACGTTACTCTTGCATTTAATACATCCCCTTTGTAAGAGTTTTGGACAGCCGTATTATACGTTTCAAGAATAATATTGCACCGCGAATTTTGCATGTTCTTCAAACAGCTTTGATTGTATGGCGAAAGACTCCAGTGCGCTTTGACACAAGTACTTGGCTGAAAGTTCCTTACTCTTGTTCAAGTACTTAGTATGCACAAATGTGACGTATTCGATTCTATTTTCAAATATTTTTAAAATAGAAAATGGATTTGACGTAACCCTTGTGCACAGATATGTGCAAGTTCTAATCATGGCAAAGTTATGAAAGCAGAGTCCAGTCTGCTGATTCTTCAAAAGCTTGCCGAAAACCTATATATTGTGATTGTTGCATCTTACCTTTATAATTTTTTGCAATAAGCTGCTGTAATCAAGATATCGTCAATATAACAGCTGCATTATCTACTGCAGTGATAAGTATTTTATTGACAATAATTTTTATTGTTATAATATCTCTTCATTGACTGCATTAAGTGTGGGTCTAAATATATTTATTTATTTGACCTATTGCCTCTATTTTTTGTTGTTGTGTTACTTCGTTTGTTAACTGAAAGTGTTTGTGAACTGCTAAGTTTCTGATTATCCAACTGTATAATTTCTGGTTGTTCGGCTACCCAGCAGAAAGAAGATGACACTGCACCATTTTTCTCTGAAACACTATGTCTGGTCAAATGCACAAAGTATGATTGCGTTCAACAAAAAAATTTACTTCCAGCAGTAAACACTCACATCATCCCTTTGCCTGTTCTGTATCTGCTTTTTGTTGCTGTAATGTGCACCAGTCTTTAATGGCTCCTGGCGAAGGTACTTGTTTTTTTGAAATACCGTAACGACCACAAGGTTGCTTCCGGGAAGTGTTTGGTATCGAGCGGCTTCGTTCTTATAAAGTTCGAACGCCTAGCGGTGAGGACATCCTCATTCTTAGTATGTTCAAACGCCTAGTGGTGTTGTACGTAGTAATCCCCCTAATCTAATTCCTGTACCAGATCCTGTTACTGACACAGGTCAAAGCAGTTATTACGGCACTCGCGGTGGCTGACTAGTGCGCCCGCCAGACAGCATAAGCAGGTGAAGTTTTGCCAGCGTGTAAATTATGCTTTGGATTTTCTTGCATTACGCCCCGCTACTTGTAAGCGTGTAATAACGTTGTAAACTTCTGCTTTGTTGGCAGAGGAGGGTACCCACAAATGTTGACTAGAAATTACCGAAAGGCAGTTTTTTTTAAAGAAAAATGTTAGGTACCCGGTATGGATCTGTAGGGACCCGATTTCTCTGATTCTAGGTACCCGATTTTCTCTGATTTTAGGGACCCGATGATAATTTTCTCTGATTCTAGAGACCCGATTTGAAATTCTAGGGACCCTAAGCGGGTCCCTAAAACGCCTTAAAAAAGCCCTGCTAAAGGTGAGCTCAAAATTCCCAAAATTTCACAAAAATTCCCCATATTTTTCATAAAAACAATACACACAAAAAAAACCCTAGAGGCCCTGTTTTTTCACAAAAAAAAACCCCTAGAGGCCCTGGTTCCATCTATGGAGAGTGGGACATGGTGGAACGCAGATATATCGTCCTAGCATTAGAATTGAGTACGTTGGATAACGTTCGACGATTATAAGAAATTCATCATTCATTCAAACGAGATAATTGTTTACTAACAATGAGACTGTTGCTGTTTCTACAATTCCTGAGCGCAAAGAGTACCTGGCAAAAATGAACAACCTATCCAAACACCATGGCGCGAGGCCCATTGCAGCTGCGTATCGGTTGCATCGGCCTAGACCCGTCCCTGTGAATGAGGGTAGTACGCAGAGGGCTTACTCGGACTCCTCCGTTAGAGCCGGAGCTGTCCTCTGCAATTAAGCATTTAAAAAAAATATATTTCATATCAGATCATAGGTGTAGCCATAGGCCCAGGGGCCATGGCCCTCGCAAACAAAAACTGTTGCTCGCCTCAAATCAAAATTTTTGGTCCCTCCCAATTTTTTGGTTGGGCTCATGGGCGTTCGAATAGGGAAAAACGAATATTTCCCCCCTTGAAAATGGGTCTAAGAACAAAAAAATTCCTGAAACCTGAAGTCAGGTACTTAATTTCGATTACTTGATTCAATTCTTGCAATGACAATTTATTTGCCGGTATAACATTCCCTCTGCACAAGAGCCAGGTTCATTGATCTGGTTTATGCAGTGATGAGTTTGCCGTTCACTCATGTCTGCTCCTTTGCCTGCAGAGGCAGGTTGCGAAACTTGCTAGCAGATTATTGTTCTACTCAGCGCCGGATGTAGATAGTGGGGGGCCTGGAGCCCAGGCGTAGTGGGAGGCCCATATGCGGATGCAAAATGTTTAGGTAGGGGATGATCTGGTATTTCCACATATCATTACTATGATGACGTAATCTTGTGACATCACATTTGTTAACACAACTGTAACAAAACTTCAAGATGCAACATGTTCTTTGACAATGATTAGCGATTTGTTAAACCGTTGCAAAACCAGTCACTAGAAATATCGCATCTTCTCTTTTTCAATATTTGCTTGAAAAAGTTTTGAAAATTTTTTGGAAAATCTTTCTGGGCGATCCAACGTTTTCATCATCTCTAAACGCAAGTCCTCGCTCAGCAATAAATTTTATGACAGAAACCAAACGTTGCAGGCAGAGGCGATTTCCTATTTTGTTCGCATTGATTGACTCGAATGGTTAGTTCCGTATAAATTCTTCATAGTTCATAATGATTAATTAGATCTGCGAATAAATGTAATCGCGGCATCTTTATGTTCGATTGAATGCTCATAGCTCCTCAGGCGCTCAAGAGCTTCCAGTCGAAGATTTCTTTTCCAATAAGGAAATGCACACATCGTAGTCGTATCCGCGTACATCAGTCTGCAAGTGAAACACAAGTTTGTGAAGGTGAAAAACAAAGCCAGCTTCTGTCAATTACTTCGTCACGTGGTTCTGGCGACGAATAAGACTTGTGGTAAATATCCGTGACAAGTTCTTAATTCTGTCTTTTGTGTTGTGGAACATCATGTTTTAAAAATGACTTTTCATCACAATTTCAAAATGAACCTGTTTCATATTTCAACCAATATTCCCGCATTTTTTTACCGGTATATTGGCTGTCCAGAGGGCCCAGAGACCGATATCGTGCCTCCAGTGATAGCGTCAGCCATCTCATCTATCGTTCTTTTCAATGATACTTCTTGACGTTCTTCTGCTACTGCACTGCTGTTTAAACGAGATGTATCTTCATCGTTACGTAGGTCTAAGTCTGTCACAACAGGTTCTTCGATTTTCTGTCCTCTTACAGACTCCGCAGAAATATCACCGCTGGACTTCACTGCCACTGCAAAATTGTCACTTGAATGTTTTTTGACTTAGCTGCAACTTTTTCCTCTTTCATTTTTGCCTCCTTTGCTTTTTTACGTCTTTTAGAACCACTTGGATAAGTTCTATACTTGTAAAGATGAGAATCCCTTTCTGTCCATGTTTATTTATTGATAAACGCAATAAGACTACCACATTTCTATCTCAAAAAGGGAGGACAACTTACGACTGTCACTTACTTCAGTGTATGATCTACACTTAATAAGTAAAATATCAATTAGGTCTACTGATAAGTTTTAAGCATTGAAGTAAGACGTCCAGTGTGGACGATGTTTCAGTCAAAACACACAAAACAAAATGCTTATTTACTTGTCCTATTTAGCTCAAGAATATTTCGCAGTTTCGTTGAATTTCTTTAAATTGTAAAATCGCCTTTGACAATACCATGAAACTAATTGCATGAAAGATGTTTTAAATAGCACACCAGCTTTAATAGAATAGAAACTGGTTCAGTTAGAAAGATTTCTCTTTCCTTTTGGTTTGTGCTTGCATCAAGGAAAAATCGTTCTACATTAGCGTAATGAGCCATAACGCTGAAGTAAAACTGTGCCATCTTTATCAGTTCGCTGAAGCATTCAGTGGTATTGCAAGTTGCAAAATATTTTGTCTATCTTTCATGTTCCATCATTTTACAATAAACTTAATTTGGTTGATGTTCTTTTTGCCAGCTTGGGACACTAAGCGGTGGGAAGAATTTTCTGAGAGGGGTCCACATAGTTTTTTGAGCTATGACCAACACATTTTACAGGGGCGGCGAAAAATTTCAGGGGAGGATTAGCCCCCCTTTTTAAGCGCCTGAATATGAATGCGAAGCTGGGTACATTTGAAGCGTCCTTGACAAGCTAGAATAAAGTGATAGCCACCTGATTACGCTGTGAGAAATAAGTTTTTGGTACTCAATATACACAAAGTCACAATAGTCTTTTCACTCTTTTGCGAACTTTGTAATTGCAACCACACGTGATTCACTCCTCTTCAAAATCATTTAGCCCGTTTCAGAAAAAGGGATATTTCTGACGAATTTCTTCATTTTTTAGCATGACTGATTATCTATGATTGCTAGAAAGTACTACATTAAGCTACATACAATGCACTGATCATCGCATCACGGTTCAGCAGCAAAGCTAGTACATGAGATACCAAAAATGGATTTGGAAGTCTGCCCTCTAATGCCAAAGTCATTTGAGATATTGAAAAACGATTTACCACTATTATGTGACGATTAATTAGAAAGCATTCCCGTCTTTCCAGCCGAGAATTAACTCAACCAAAACATAGATTAATTCAAAGACAACTTGCAGGCCCTCCCACAAACTAAGCTACGCCACCAACTCGCATCTTGTTGCAGTTGCGTAGAGACATCTTACTGTAAGTAAATACAATATATCATAGCCAGTGGCGTAACTGACGGGGGCAGAGGGGCGAATTGGCCCCTGGCATGCTAAATGTAAAAACCGGTCTCCCACTTAACTTATATTTCGGTTTTAGCATTGCTTTGGTTTTCAGTAGGTTGTTGTTTTTGTATGTTTTTCGGATTATATTCCGGTGAGTTGGGGTTTTGGTTTGGCCATCCCTATCATTCGAATTCACCATCAATTCTCATGTTTTTTCTGAGTGTCGGCAAGTGGACCCCGTACAGTTGGCCAGTGGGCCCGTTTTGTCTAAGTTTACCACCGTGGCGCACACCTTTAGTTACGTCACTAATTATAGTTGTGTAAAATAAGAAATGTAAAAAGGAGGATATTTTGACATTTTTGAATGTCCTCGAAGATCACATCATTTCTCATGAGAAAATTGGACATGTACTCCAAAAATAGGACGTATGGTAGCCCTACTTAGCAATGCTGCTCATATGCGACTTCTGCAAATCTGAGTAAGGCAGACGCAAAATCTTCCAGTAACGAGTAGAGACGTAAGCTAATGCGTTCTACGTAGTTTGGCCTTTTCACTAGATCAGATACCTGACCGACTTTCAGGAAAACAATAAGTGTAATAGTTGTTTCGTATCAATATCAAAATAATATACATGAAATAGTGCCGTCTGGACGACCGATAATTTAATAGCGTCTGATGTTTACGTCAAGTTACAGCAGTAGGCGTTTTGCCGTATGTCACTGTTGAACGCAGACATTTTTGGCCGGAGTTGCCAGGTTGGCGTTTGCAATGCCAAATTCTAGAAATTTGGCTTTTTAAAAGTTGTTTGGCATGTACGTCATACTTTGGCATGTTTTTGGCCTTTTAGTGGTGTTGGCAGTATAAAACGTTGTTTGGCATTAAAAAAGCTTGTCTCCTTTGAGTAAACTGGTAGATTATTTTCAGCTTCTTTAGCATTGGCTGATGTTGTTTGGCATATTTTGAGTAGCGATATGGCCAGTGTTCCCTTTTAGGTGCGCAACTGCGCAGCACCACCAGGCCATTTGCGCAGTGAAATCTTATTCTCGTGCATTTGCAACACTGTAAATTTAACATTGTATACATATCACATATTTCACCGCTTAAAACGCTTCACTGTTTGTGTGTCTGCATGGTTGCGCAATCGCATGCGCACCAAAACATTGACCGTTTTCCAATACTGCCGTTGTACGTGGTGAGTGAGGAATAATTCGGTCTAGCAGCCCTTCCGCGAAAACCACGTTTCATGCAGAGCTTTGCAATCCTATAACTCGCCAGGCGATTGAGCTAGAGAGCTGTTCAAACCCTCTACGGGTTCAGCAAGTCTTGTTGTCGTAATCAAAAAAAAATTTTTCGTTTTCGGTTGGGGATTTTCGGGGGGAACGCCACAAGTG
>Ga0210059_1009879_pt1 | contig 14808 bp, 10 predicted proteins | sample Ectturendosymbi2_FD_188042 | JGI IMG/M metagenome (GOLD analysis project Ga0210059, IMG submission 188042) | Ecteinascidia turbinata endosymbiont from Florida, USA - Sample 2 (SPAdes) (version 2) | ecosystem: Host-associated > Tunicates > Ascidians > Unclassified | place: Key West, Florida...
ACTGATTCCCTTGTCATTCCGAGTTCTTGGCTGCGTCTACGCACTGATTTCCTAGGGCTGGGTCCTACTGAGTCCCTCACTGCAGCAATGTTTTCTTCTGTCCTTGCACTCTTTCTCCTGCCTGAATTAGTTGGACCCCCTGTGGCTTTAGAACATAAGTTCACTACAGTCCCATGCTCTCTGAACTTCGTAACCCAACTAACAATCGTTGATTTTGGTGGAAAGTTGCGAGAATGGAAACGTTTTCGAAACTGAATCTGTACACTCTGGTATGATTTTGTTGCAAAATAGGTCTCCAGGGAGAATATCTTCTGCTGATTTGTCCAAGACATTTTTGGGGCAACTATAGCTGCAAACGATCATCCATAGATTCACCTATCACGTCCTGCAACAGAAAAGACATTCGTTAAAAAATGGGCTTTTTATCGAACAAAATATGGGTACGCATCTTTTTGGGTCACCCTGTATTAGTCTTTGTGGATATAATTTTGTTCATGCTGACACAGACAAAAATGCTAGAGGTGTTGGAATTTATATACAAAATTCTATGGACTTTATATAAAAAATTCTATTAACTTCCTTGCTTTATCCAACCTAACACTTATTGAAAACTGTGAAAAAAATACGGATATGGATAGAATTACAGCTCAATAACAGAAAATGTGCATTGGGGTTGTCTGTAGACACTCTACTACCAATTATGATCGCTTTTCAGATGAATTTTTTGCAACTATTGATCATCTTACCAATGCAAATTATATATTTTACATTTGTGGAGATTTTAACGTTAACCTATTGAAATACTTCCATTCAAAGGAGTGTTGCTAATTATGTGGATACTCTCCAAAGCCTGTCTTTTAAAGTACTTGTGACTGAAGCTTCAGCCATGCTCATAGATCATTTTTACACAATGATCACACAAGTTACTATCGTATTGCAAACAAAACAGCCACAATAACCGAAAACATTATTTTATTCCACATTTTGGCTTATGCGTAAGCCATCATCAGGAATAAATGGAATGAAAAAAAATGATGGCTTTCCTGATGATGGCTTACACATAAGCCGAAACGTTGAATAAAACAATGTTTTTGATTATTGTGGCTGTTTTGCTTGCAATAAGAATCTACAGCAACACCGTGCATTGTTTTCCAAACTTAATATCTGGAATATCTGTGTATGATTTACCAGATCACTTGCCAATGTTTATTATTCTCAAATCAACTAAGCCACGTAAGACTTTTTATGGGTACAAAATTAGAAACACAAGGTCCTGATTTTGTTTTAGATTTGCAAGAACATCTATCTTCCAAGTTAATTTTTGACAACTCTACTTCCATTAATTCACATCTTGAATTACTTTACAAAACCTTTCATGAAGTCTTAGAAATACATGCACCTCTCTGTAATGCATCCAGAAAATAAAACAATTGCTAAGAAAACCTTGGTTAAGATCCGAAATTTATAATCAGATTAAGAAAAAAAACAAGATGTTCTCTAAGTACGGAATAAAAAAAATTCATGCAAATACACTATCTATAAGCAGTACAGAAATGACTTAAATAGATTAATTAAATTTGCAAAACAAAATTATTGAGACCACAATTGTTAATTGCATAAATGATCGAAAGCGCTTGTGGTATAATGTAAAAAATATAACAAATCTCAGAAGTAAAAGATAGCTCCTCAGAAAATATCAAGTAGTGACAATAGAATGCTTTTTGAACCTATCGCAATTGCCAATGAATTTAATACATATTTTAGTGAAACAGGGTCCAGGTTTAGAGCTCGACCGATGTATCAGCACACCGACATATATCGGCCGATATGACAATGTTGCCGATGTATCGTATCGGCAAAATTCCGCTGATATATATCAGCAATATTTGCTCATAAAAGTGTTGCGCTGTTATTCTGCATGGAGCGTTCGGAAACCCAAATTGCTACTTCGTCTCTGACCCTGATTGATTAACACAAATGCTCTGTCCTATTCCTAGTGTGCAGAACCTTCATGCATACGGACCATTGTGCAACGGTCCCGACAAAACGCTCTATGACATAACACTCGCTCGTAGGTTTTGGCACGCTGAGCAGATGATTGTCTGTGAACAAACTAGGCTACGTGCGTTTGTGTTGGTTGGCTGTTTTACCACTTATGTCTCTTTAGACTAGACAGTCTTGCGTTCAGAGTGCATCAAAAAAGTGCCTACGTCACAGAAAGCAGGAACCAGGTTTGTGTAGAATTCGATGTTGTATGGTTCTTCATCGCAGTGATGTGATGGTTTTAATGCGTCGCGCATTTTTTTACTTGTGACATCTGAGCGTAGGCACAGATGTCTACACAAGGAGTAAGCCCACTTACCCTATACGCAATACATGTTTGCTGTTTGTGCATTTTTTGATTTAGAGTTAGACTACTGTTAGTCCTAGAAATTGCTATGGACTGCAATAGGCACAACGGATTAAACCATCCTTTTAGTCAAACACATCTGGTTGAAATGGTAACGTGACAAGTACAATGCGTAAAGAAACAAGGGTTAAAGTTTAGCCTACAGTTCACAAAATGCAAGGAAGAAGCTGCTAACAACCTGCCAGCACTGAAAGCATAACATTACTTGCCTATCAGACTGACTCATTTGCAGATGTCACAATCAACTGAAATAGTCAAGCTGTCCAAACTTGTCATGTGACCAGTTCAGCCAATCATGTTCGGCTGCTGGCAAAATAGCTCCAGGAGTGTATAATTTGCCTCACAAGGCAAAACAGGAGTGTATGTCTTGCCTTATAAAATAATTGTAACTTGTGAAATTATTTTCTTTGTTTATGTGGCCTGAAGAAAATATGCACTGTAATGTCTTTCAGCTGTAGTTTGAAAATGTTTGGCTGAAGGCAAAATAGCACTAGGAGTGGTTATTTTTCCTCATGAGGCAAAATAGATACATGCTTCAGTAATACAAAAATATCGGTATTGGCATTGGATATCGGCAATGAAAATTAAAAAACATCAGTATCAGCCCAAAAAAACTTATCGATCAAGCTCTAGCCAAGTGCAGAAAAAAACTCAGGACCTTCAGACAAACCACAATATGCTAACCCATGTTGTTCGTCTTTATATATGCATGAAACTTCAAAAGAAGAAGTTTCACATCTAATTGAAGACTATTCAGATAATAAATCTATACACTATGGTGACATACTAACCAAGTTTATTAAATTATCGAAGTTAATTTTAGCACGATATCTGACATGTATTTTCAATAGGTGTGTAAATGAAGGCACCTATCCAAACTGTTTTAAAATATGTAAATAACACCCATTTACAAGTCAGGTGATAAAACCAGGTGCACCAATTATAGACCAACATCTATTTTACTCCAATTTAGAAAAAATTTTGTATTCATATCTATAAGAATTTAATTTACTATCAAGACATCAATATGGATACAGGTCCAGATCTACAATTGCTTATGCAGTTGAAACTATTCATTCCACTCTTTTAAATAACAGTGATAATGGTCTTTATACTTGTTCAATATTCATCAACTTATCAAAGGCGTTTGATACAGTTAACTTCAAAATTCTACTTGAAAAGTTGTACTTCCACTTAGGAATAAGAGGAATGCCACTACAACTACTCACCAGCTATCTTTCAAATTGTCAACATTACACCACTATTAAAAATACCAAATCTCAGTCAGCAAATATTTCTTGTGGAGTGTCACTAGGGTCAGTTCTAGGGCCCCTATTGTTTATAATGTATGTGAATGATCTTCCAAATTGCTCTGCTTTCAAAACAGTACTTTATGCAGATGACACCTATCTTAGTTTGTCTCATAAACATTTACATGTCCTGAAATACTTGGTAAACTCAGAATTAGCTAAGGCAGATAAGTGGATGCACTTAAATAGATTATCAATTAACTATTCAAAGTCAGTGTACATGTTGACAAGGTGTATAAAATCCTTATGCAGTCCCACTGAACTGACCTCTTTCAATGTTCATATTAACAATGTATTATTGTCGGTAGGGAATGACATGTGTGAAGTATTTGGGCGTGTTACTGTTAACAGACAGTAGAGTGGATTGGTTATCCCATGTTCAATTAATTAAAAGAAAACTTCTCTATGCCTATAACATGTTTTTCAAAGTTACTAAATTTGTTCCCATTGACATTTTGAGATTATTATACTTTAGCTTCGATCATTATCACTTACAATATTGCATTATTTTGTGGGCTACATCCAATAACTCTGTTGTACAACCATTGTCAGTGTTACAAAACAACATATTGCAGATAATGACTGTTAGCAAATATAAATGTCACCACAGAAAATTACCAGAAATATATAAGAAAAATTTAAGAAACTTCTTCTGTTCATTCTTATCAAACCAGATTTGCTAATATGGAAAATTACTTTATTCATCAAGTTTCAAGTAATGCCAGTAAAAAATCAATTTCGTATAGGGAAGCTTCTCTTTGGAATAAGGTAGAACAAAATTTAAAAGCTGTACCCTTAACCCTGTAACGACCGCGTGAGTCAATATATTGACTCACCCTTTTTTGGCCATACATCGCCAGCTGCTAGAGCTAGAGAGCTGTTCAAACCCTCTACAGATTCAGCAAGTTTTCTAGTTGACATCGAAAAAAAATTTTTTTGTTTTTGGTTTGGCATTTGCTGGGGGGAACGTCACAAGTGGGGGTGTTTTTGCTTTTTTTGGCCACCTTTATCTGGCCCTGGGCCCCAACCCATTGACCCATTCTTTTGGCTCAAGTTTTTTTGGAAACTAGGCAAAAATCCACGTCTTTAAAGCCCTTGAATGGCTTTCTAGCATATCTGTAGCCACAATTATGGATAAAAACAATAAAAAATGGTGAAAATTTCTGCACCCACAACCCCAATTTGGGTTGGAACACACCCCTTCTCTGCATGGACAACACTCGCCAGCGGATCAAGCTAGAGAGCTGTTCAAATCCGCTTTGAATCAGGAAAGACTTGTAGTGAGATTTCGGCCTTTCTGGCCATGTTTACAAAACCACAGGATGTTTTGACAGGTCTGTCAAAACAATCCATGACGTCAACGTCCCGTGGGAGTTCAAAAATCAAGCTGAATCACTGGCATGAAACAGTGTGAGATTTAAATGCATGCTAGGCTATAGTATGAGCTTTTAGAGGGTTTGATGAACATTCCAGCATTTCTAATTGATAAGTTATGGCAAAAATGGTAGAATATTAATTATGGAAATCCCCACTAATCTCTGCTAATCCCCTGGGAGTTTCCTGTCATATTTGGAATATTTTTGGCATAACTTTTGAACCAGAAACGCTAGAAACTCAATCAAGGGCTCTAAAAACGCGTATTCTCGCTTAGAAACCAAAAATATTGCGAGCCAAAATATTGGCGCGTTGGATCGGATGATGACATCATAAAATTAACCAAAAAACATACCACTGTCATGATCCCACTGGCCCAAAACCCCCCAACCAAATGAAAAAAAAATTTTTTTTCTAAACTAAACGACGCCACTAGTCATTACAGGGTTTGAACATCTCTCTAGCTCAATCTGCTGCCGAGTTATAGCTGGCCAAAGTTTTCCCTGAAAGGGAAAAATATGCCTTTTTTGAAACCTTTTGAATTTTGCCAAAAACTGGGTTTTTAACCCACAATTTTGGCTACAGATATGCTGGCAGGTCAATCAATGGCTCTATAAACGCAGATGTTGGCCTAGTTTTCAAGAAAATTTTGATTCAAAAGAATGGGTCAATGGGTTAGGGCCCAGGGCCAGGTAAAGTTGGCCAAAAAATTTAAAACATGCTCTCATTGTGACGTCACCTCCAGAAAAAGCCAAACCGAAAATGAAAAACGTTTTTTTCGATCTCAACAAGAAGACATGCTGAATCCGTAGAGGGTTGGAACAGCTCTCTAGCTCTAATAGCTGGCGATTTTTGGCCAAAAAAGGATCAGCCAATCGCGGCCGTTAAAGGGTTAAACACCACTTGAAATCAATTACAAGAGTTAATATTATCACAGTATTAAGTAAGCAAACCAAATTTCATTTTCATTGGCTCCTATTAAATTTCATGAAGTATTACTTTCACTTTTTGTTTTATTTCTTCGTAGCTCTTTTTATGTTTTGGAACATGTGAGTTTGTTACATTACTATTTACAGATTGGTCATTAACACTTTGGCGTCCGGCTGCTTTCGGGGATTTTCGGATAAAAACCCACCTAAACGCACGTGGCTTTGCACGGGAATATCTCCGCTCCTGTGCGGGTTACGGACCTGGTCGAAGCTTCAAAAGACACAGCAAGTTTTGTAGTCTGCACTCGAAAAATTTTTTGCTTGGGGGGTGCAGGTTTTTTTTCGAGTGCAATCTACTAGACTGGCCGATCCGTTTGAGCCCTTGAACAGCTCTCTAGCACAATCGGCAGAGGAGCTAGAGTGTTGGTAAGGCAACCGAAAACTGCTGTTTTTTAGGCCGAAATCGAAGTATGAATATATCGTACGCCAGCTCTCAAAGTGTTAAAACATTTCACAGGACATCTTGAACAGGCAACCTTAGCATTTGTCGATGTCCAAGTTTCAGAAAAATATATATACAAAATAAAATAACCAACCCACTGTACGCAGTGAAGACTGTAGGCCTATTTCTTGTGTTTTGTTATCATCTGTAGCGCTTGCTATGTGTTATTTTCTTTGTCTTTCTGTGAACATGTGTATACTTTACTCACCATTGCTAAATACATCTCTCTCTCTAACAGGGCCGCAACCACCTGATCATATTTTTGGGGAGAGCAAAATTATTGTAAGTTGATTTTGTACCTCACAACTAAATTTGTTTTTGGAAATTGCAAATGGAGTAATTGCCTGGCTGTCCCCCTCGTTGCAGCTCTGCTTTTTAACAACAAACAGGCACAGCCTTCACATTGATTGTAGAGAATGTGTTATTAAAAGTTGTTTATATTTCTGCTCCGTGCTTGTGTAACAGTTATCTCCGAGAAGTTATACAGTCGGTGGCCCATGGACTCTGTTGGTTTATTAACTGGACCACATGCTCGAAAAAGTTGGGAATGCCTTGTTAACTCCTTCCAGGGGATCAAACAAAAATGTTAAAAGCAGTGATGGCGTTGTATCTACTTTACAGATGTAAACATTTATGTATGGTAATATTTCGTGTAGTAGCCTATCCCCGTCTGTAACTAGAAAAAGTGCATATGCTGCACATAGCAAGCTATAATAAGAAATTTAATAATATTACATCAGTGATGTACAAATGTTACATTGTTCATTTCTCGTCTCAGCATTTCTCGTCTCTCAGCGGTTTATTTCTCGTCTCTCAGTTTATTTCTCTTAGTATATATAAAAGGATTCAAATGTTAACTCTGTCGGCAGTTACGTTGGACCCTCTTAAAGTGCGGAACCCATTTTGATGAAATAGATCAAATAGACCTAAAACTGACTCTGGTTGAGAAGTGCTGGCTTGCAACCATCATCATGACCTGCAAATGTACGACGTAGTCTAGCTGTTGGGTTAGTTTTCTTCCAATTACACTTGGATAGTGTTATTCCTTGCCTTTGTTCGTTATCAATAGATGTCTATTTCGAAAGCTGTATCGATATTGTCAAACCCTGCCAGGTAGCACATCTGCCTCCTTAACGATCAGTAGTGCTTGCAACATTTTTAATTCGATGGAAATCGCTTTGCATTAAGTGTTTCCAACCCAGGTTTTCCCAAATCCAAAACCTGGGTTTTTGGCTATTTTCTACTCCCCGAACCCAGTTTTTTTTCAACTACCAAATTTGAGTATTTTAGCACTTTCGCAGCCAGTCTAAATCAAGCAGTTCGTGCCCAAACAACTGGATTGCACTTGCTTTTGCACGGGAACTTCTCCAGTCCGATAAACGCTACAGACCTGGTCAATCAAAAGCTCAAAAGACACAGCAAGTCTTGTAGTTTACACTAGAAAAAAATTTTTTGGTTGGGGTGCGGATTTTTTCTGAGTGATGTCATAAGTGGAAGAGTTTTAGGCCTCTTTGGCCCACTTCACCTGGCCCTTAGAAAGTTGATCAAAGGCTCAAAAGACTGACTTGAGCCTAGTTTCCAATGAAAACTTTACCGCAATACTTTGGCTTAGCGGTTGGGCCCTAGGCCAGGTAACATGAGCCAAAATGGCCCAAAAACTACTTCACTTATGATGTCACTCACAAAAAAATCCACTATCCCCAACCACAATTTTTTTCGAGTGCAGGCTAGATGACTGGCTAATCCGTTTAAGACCTTGAACAGCTCTCTAACGCAATTGGCAGAGGGAGCTAATGCGTTGGTAAGGCAACCAACAACTGCTGCTTTTAGGCCTATTTCAAAGTATGAATATATCATACCCCGGCTCTCAAAATGTTAAAAAACCTTGAATTACTGTTGCATTCAAATATTAGTACCATATTTATTCAAGGACAGTCACATTTGTTGTCTAAAAATTCACCCAAAAAGTCAGGTGCGACTTATACACCAGGTGCGACATGCGCATGTACTCTGCTACTACGCACATGTTATCCAGATGGCACTTTGCACCTTCATCTGTGTGTATGCATGCACATGCGATTACAGTCACAAGAAAAACGCAAAGGCAAACTACTAGGCACATTGATGGCATTTTAGTTGCAAATCTTTTATTGGCATTATGGATTCTAAAAGAAAAGTGTTCCTGTTATGACGCTGCTTTAAAAAATTTTTGTACAGTTTGATCAGGTCAAATATGAAGTTGCGACTTGAACTGGAATAAACACAGTAATTCTGATAACACTGAAGTAGCAGATTGGAGCGCGTAGCAGCCAAATTTGCATGTTTGAAATTTCAACTATTATCATGAGCCACGAGGTGGGGTTTTGCTCAGTGACCAGTTCGTTGTTGGTCTGTTTATATTTTCATTCAATTGACCTATTTAGATGGATCATGACATAATTTTGCACATAACAACTGTCTACGCGGACTTCAGTCTTTTCACTAACCTAATTAAATAACTACCATGTGAGGTAGTTCTTCAAAGGTATGCCGTAGTTCTGTAGTTTCTATTTAGTTCATTTATAAGTTGTTATGTGTAGTTCACAATATACAACTGTGATTCTTTGCTAAATCGATTTTTTCTTTTTCAGTTTGCAATAACTTTCTTCAAAATATTTGGCTTTCCTATAGAAGCGACTTTAAGTACTCATGGATTTTTAATCAAACACATTCAGCTTAAAGATGTTAGCAATCAAAGAAAATCAGAAGCTCAAAGCCATTTCTTACACAAGGCTCAACCAACACAAAATTGCAATTTGTGCTCTGTTATACCAAAGGAGGTGGTTCAAGCACTGAAAGTTTAATTAGCCATTTGAAATTAATGCACAGAATCTATGTAATCGATGAGGGTGAAGACCACAAGACTTTCGGCACAGGAAGAGATATGATCACAAGCTGTGAAAAAAATGAGTCTTGTTGAGGCTACAAAGAAGAGGTCAAATAGCCTTGAAAAAATTTTTCATGACTTAATTACAGTCAAGCCCAAATCAGCTCAAATCAGTGGAATCAGAAAGGGCAGTTTGAACCACGGGACTATTTGTCACAAAACTCAGAAACAGACTTGATGATGAAAGTGTGCTTTGATTGTGTCAGTACATATTATAAACATGATTGAAAAACTGCTAAACTAATAATTTGTTAATAAATGGCGCAGGGCAAACAGTAGTAATCTCATAATGATATTGTGCTTTTGTCACTCTAATCGCATTCATTTCCAAACCTGAATAAACTAGGTTTTCCTGGATTTTAACCCATATTTTAAAATTTTGCCCCAAATTGAAAACACTAATATGCATTGCCAAGTTGTTCAACTATGTTAATAAAAGCCTTCACCACAATCATACCCAAATATATCGCTTGCTCTTGCGTTAGGTTTTTAGACTAAGGTTCATCGCCTTTATCAAAATTAATGCAACCCCTTTGTAAGCTTTTCTTGTTGAAATGACTTTTTTATGACTGCAAATGTTATGTGTACTGTTGAACAAACAGTCAAGCTCTCTACGATGCCTACGTTGCCTATCAGTTGGTATTGCTTCACTCTACTTGCAGTTCAAGCCTACAATCTGAGCTCTTATTACCTACACAAACACAGCAACTGCACTATCTCACTTCAAAAATGTGATCTTCCGACACCGCTGGCATTACGCCATGCAGAAAAACAGCAGTTCTATTGAAACTGAGTAACGTTACCTTTACAGAGTTCTTCACTTTAACCGCAAAAATTTAATGTTGAAAATTTTTAAAAAAATTTAAAGCGCACCTAATGACGAGGCTACAGCTTGTGACAATATCCCACTAAATATTGAAAATTAGCACGAGACGTGCCAAGAAATGTTCGCCGCCACTGTCTCGGTGTCAAGAGTGATGTAATGTGCTATTAGGGCTGTTGCTAAGGATCAGACAATAGAAAAAAAAGGATTAAGCTGGCCTTGACTCTTCACCGCAATTTCATGCAGGGATTTTATATCAGATTTTGAGTCTATGGGCAATATCAACTTCGAACTATCAGACCAGCAATTTTTGCTAGTTTGTGGTCAAATGTCATCCCTGTCCTTTGTACAAAAAAACTTTTCATTAGGGAGGGGAAATGGTTTCGGCTGTAGAGGAAAGTGTGGGAACTGGGTGACAATTGCCCCAACGTAAGTTTGTTTAAAAAGCCCTGATTTTAAGACAAGCACTAGGGTATTTTAGCACACTATATATGACCCCAACTTTTGAGCAACCATTTACTCAATTTGGTCACTCCACAGCCACAGTTCATAGTTCTTTGTCTAGTATACCAGTCGAGGACTTCTAAACACAAAAACTGAAATAAGTTAACTTTTAAAATTGATGAAGTAGAGTTGGAATTTGTGAACTACTTTCAAAAACTAATTTTTAATCAAAAATTGCTGCCTCTTCAAAGGTGCTGCCTAGGGCGCTCCTTTGCTACGCCACTAGCATTAAGGCTACGGTTGGGGTTAAGGTCTTTTTACATTTACTATTGTATGTTTCTAGCAAGCCTACTGCATTCTTGTGGTGCGTTACTGTCATGTTACAGGAAAAAAACTGTGTTGGGGCTACTTTGCCTTTCGTCAAACATGATTCACTGAAATGGTCACATGATAAGTACACTACAGGAGACAATACATTAGGGTTTTGGTTGGGTTATGCTTTAGCCTACACTTCATATAATGCAGACAAGATGCCAGTAACAGCTTGCCAGTACTGAAATTATGACAATGCTTGTTCATGCATATCAGACTAAGCAGTTGCAGATCACGATGTCACGACCAACTAAGTAGGTCATGCCTTCTAAACTTATTAATCATGCATTACAATTTTATCATCTGTTTAGATGTTGTCATGCGACCACTTCAACGAATCTTGAATCATGTACAGCTACTAACAAAATAATTCCACCAGTGCTTTTGCTTCATGAGGCAAAAAGACACCGTTCATCAAATTGGTACAATGTAAAGAACGGATATCTGTCAGGGCAGATATGGTTAACAGATATGTGATGATGTAAACCGGAATGAAAAAATACCTTGTTACAATATAAATGAAGGTAAGATGTAATGCACAAAAGTATTTATGATTACAATTTAATATAATTGTTTACAGATCAAGTAATGCAAAAGACTTGCAATGTTTTCATTTTTTATATTTTCACAACCAAGGCATTTCATTATAATCCAACAAATTTATGAAAAAAATATAACCACTATGTTTCAGAATTTATTGATTCTAGTATGTTATAGAAGAACAAAAATCAATCACAACAAAAAATGCATAATTAAAATCAGATCACTGGTTTTCAAGATATCACTTTTTGAAATTTTAGCCACCACCAACTGATGCTCCTCACCCACAAACAAATTTGCAACTTTTGGCTTATACGCATGGTAAAAAGTTAAGTGAAGTATTGATTCCACCATTTTTCATAGTGCAGAATTAAAAAATGAAGCCCGTTCAGCTACAGGCATTAGTTAATTAGTTCATTATTTTGGGGGAGGTGAAAGTAACCCCCAAAATTATTATGTGGGAAACAAGATGCCCCCAAAATTTGTTTGGTATTTGATAGTTCCTAGTTCCTTGTATGTGCTTTCTTGTAATGGTTCATTTTTAGATGAGACTTGTACATTTTTTCCATAGTACTATTTCACTTTATATAAAAAAAAATCATTACAGCCACTCTGACTATCGCAGTATAAATTTGCCCTTTTGAAGAGCACCCTTGCTGCAATACAAGGATTTTGAGGCAAACGAAGTGATGTCCACCTCCAAGACCTCACGCACATTGACTTCAGCCTAATTCCTAGGCCCACAGTCATATAAAGCTGAACGTCAGTGTCAATGACATGACACCATGTATATTTGTGAAATAAATGGATAGTTTACATCAGTGGTTCCCAACCTTTTTTGATGCATTCCTCCCTTTGCTCATTTTGGAACTTTTTATTCCTCCCCTAAGCAACGTTCATTCCTCCCCGGTTCGGGTTCATAGGCAAGTATTAACTACAATTGGAACAACGGTCTTTATTGACGACAATAACTTGATTAATAAAAGTTGGGACGAAAACTATTTGTTGTTAAATAATGGAACTAATGTTTGTCAACAACAGCGTGTGATGATTTCAAATATAAACTGATATTACTGATTGAAAAAGACAATGTCAACATAAAAAAGTACAACACTTGCAACACTGATTAGGTACTTAGCTACCAGGTGTAAATTCCTCCCCTGAACTCATGAAATTCCTCCCTGGGGAGGAATTCCTCCCCGGTTGGGAACCACTGGTTTACATAGATAAGTTATGACTATGTCTTAGAACGAAATAATTCTCTAACCTACTAAACGTCTTTTGTTTTTCATGTTCCTAACATAACACTTATTGGAATTATTGATGATTACTGATACTAATACTGTAAGTAACTTGTTCACATCCTTTACTCTGCAACTTCATTCGGTGACACCATGCATCTGGTTGGGAACAACTCTACTCATCCATGCAACCCACCCCACTATGGTCTGTGGATAAACCTACATTTCTTCATGATTTATATTTATAAACATTTTTTTCTGCCCATGCTACTTGTTTTTGTAATGAAGTGTTGTATTAAAATGCCTTGCTCTCTTCCTCATAACCATTACTGATGCTCACTTCCTTCACCTGTATGCTTCCCTCTGCCTTGCCTCACCTCACCTGCTCATCTATACATGCCTCATCTCTTCATCCATTGCTTGCCCATCATCATCTGTGTTATTTTGATGTTTATTGTGTTCTTTTTTATTTTTTCTATTTTTGTGATATGTTACATTTCTTCGTGACTATAGTGCATTATTTGCGAACTAATTAGAATACTGGCAATCAAGCAGCCTATAGTATACAGACAAGAACAGTTTCAGGTGAAGTCTAAAATACCCCGCAGCATATTTAAGCCTTCATTCATTTAACTGTTATTATTTGTCATTGAGGAATGTAGTACAAATATTACCCAAGTTTCTCTTGAAAATTAAATACACAGATCTAATAACACAGAGCACACAAGAAACAAAAGGGTTTCAATTCTGGTTACTTACATGTTATTTCTTGCATAATAATGAGTCAAAACATCTTTGAATCTTGTGTTGCTCAATAATGGAAATTATTATGTAGCCTATTTTATGTTAGCAGAATTCTAGCAGCTCTAGCAGCAGCTAAGCTGGGTTGTGGAACTTTGCACAAAATATGTGCCGAAGAAACCCAACATTAATCTTCACATGCCAGCCAGTACAGTAGAATCTTGTTGATGAAGCAGTTGGATGAGATAATTGACATATAAGTTGTCCCCTTCATTCAAACAGATTTCATCGACAATACTTATCTACCACTGATCATCATTGATATATGCATAAACATACTAGGAAGTGACTACGGATACGGCGTACGCCTGTCCTGATAAAAGGGTCAGTTTGTCATTCAAACGTTGTGGGTTTCGTGGTGTAGCGGGTAGGCGTGATGGCTACCACAGTATGCTGATGGTTTTAGGTTCGACTCTCACCTTCCTACTTTCGTTGTTTTTTTTTTCTTTACTTTTTTTCAGGCTTAGGTGTTATGTTTAGGGGTTAGTGTTAGGTTAGGGATAGGATAGCATTAGGTTAGTGTTAGCTTAGCTTAGCGTTAGGTTAGCTTAGGGTTAGGGTAAGGTTAGCATTAATAGGTTAGGGTTAGGGCTACAGTTTTGAGTTAGGGTTAAGGTTAGCTTATCTTTTACGTTTATTTTGTTTCTACGAAGCCTACTGCACTCTCGTCGTGTGTGACTGTTACGTCACAGGTGGCGTATTCATAAGTTTTCTAATTTCAAGATCCACAGCAGGCGTATCTATAGCCATAGCCACTGCCATGATAAACAACATGAACATCATATGACATGAAGATGAGATGATTGCCACATCAACATCAGAAATGCACATTGCAGGAATAGCACTGGAAAAGCTATGAATACCACAATGGCACAAAAACTGGTTTCAACTGAAACCCGTATAAATTTTAATATGCACACATTATCACACGCAAACTGGTGAATTGACCAGGAACCTGGTACAGCATTTGAAAAGCATGGCTATCCCGATAACATTGAACGGAGGGCCGGCGGGCAGAGTGGGCGGGAGGGTCGTGATTCCAATTGAGAAACATGAATTTTCGGCGGACCGGCGGGCTGCATAAAAAAAACGGGTCGGAGAGCTGCAGAAAAGAGCGGGCCCACGTTAATGGGCAG
>Ga0210059_1009880_pt1 | contig 14808 bp, 14 predicted proteins | sample Ectturendosymbi2_FD_188042 | JGI IMG/M metagenome (GOLD analysis project Ga0210059, IMG submission 188042) | Ecteinascidia turbinata endosymbiont from Florida, USA - Sample 2 (SPAdes) (version 2) | ecosystem: Host-associated > Tunicates > Ascidians > Unclassified | place: Key West, Florida...
GGTTCAAAAGTTGTGATGTTAGTTAGTAAAAATATTTGACTAATTAGCTAATTAATTAATTTGTTTATTTTAGATCATAACTTTTGAACCAGAAATGCTAGAAAGTCGATCAAAGGCTCAAAAGACTTGGACTCGAGCCTAGTTTCCAATGAAAACTTCAGCAAAACACTTTGGCCTAGTAGTTGGGCCCTAGGCCAGGCAACATGAGCCAAAATGACCCTAAAACTACTTCACTTATGACGTCAGTCACAAAAAATCCGCACCCCCCAACCAAAAAATTTTTTCAAGTGTAATCTACTAGGCTGGCCGATCCGTTTGAGCCCTTGAACAGCTCTCTAGCGCAATCGACGGAGGAGCTAGGGTGTTGGTAAGGCAACCGAGAACTGCTGTTTTAGGCTGAAATCAAAGTACGAATATATCGTACCCCGGTTCTCAAAGTGTTAATTGTTTTCGCATACTTTTTGCTTGGTAATTTGTCGGCTTAATGCAAATACCACGGAATAAATTTGCATGCAAATTTCAAGGAACATTGTAAATGGGCTAAATAAGTAATAATTAGGTTTTGGTGGGAATTTTGGTTATCATCTGCGTCCAGAAACCATCTCACCACATTTTGCAGACCTTTCGTCCACTAAGCATGTTTAAGATCATGTTCTGCGATAGTTCACTTTGTCCGAAACCATTGTCTTTATATTGTCTGCCAAGGGCATACGCAAGTGGGAGTTGGGGTTAACCCCCACTTTAGTTTGATATGTTACAAAAACTTTATTGCCTGCGAAAAGGAGATTAAATGTTTCCGCATGCTTTTTGCTTGTTAATTTGTCAACTTAATGCAAAAATCGTAGTTGTAAATGCTCTGACATAGTGATGAGTGTGTTTTACTCTCCTGTTTGAACGCTCATCCTGATATTTTTGCAGTTATGAACTGCTATGTCATAGCATTGAGTGTGTTTTCCTCCGATATCCTAACTTGGAGCGCTGATGTTTTAGTTTATATTCAGTGCCAAGGGCGTACGCAAGTAGGATATTGGATTAAAAAAAAACCCTTGACCTTGATTTTTTACAAAAACTTTATTACCTGCATAAAGGAGATTAATTGTTTTCGCATACTTTTTGCTTGTTAATTTGTCGACTTAATGCAAAGAACAGGGAATGAATTTGCATGCAAATTTCAAGGAACATTGTAAATGGGCCAAAAAGTAATAATTAGGTTTCAGTAGGAATCTAGGTTATCGTCTGGGTACAAAAACCATCTCACCACTTTTTGCAGACCTTTCGTCCACTAGGCTATGCATGTTTAAGATTGTGTTTGGCGATAGTTCACTTTATCGGAAAAATTGCATTTATTTTGTCTGCTAAGGCTGATCAGCGCAAGCGATGGCCGCATTAGGCCTACCAATTTCTGTAACACAAAACTGTTTCACGAGCTCAAAAACAGCAGTTGTTAACATAGAAGCATCCATTATTGTGTCTCAGCAAGAAAAAAGAAAAACTAAAAGTGTGCTGGACTTTATAAATAACAGCAAAATCGAAAGTTTTCTTGCGTACTTTATGTGCATTCTCAATTCTTATGTAGGTTAGCAAGATTCGATTTTTCAAACCAGGGTGTGCGCCAGCCAGTCCACCCGCATGTACTCTATGCTCGTATTCGACAGGATATTAGCGCACCCTTATTTTTCCGCTGTAAATTGCTCTGACGAATTGATGAGTGTGTCGTACTCCCTTGTTTTAACGCACCGCCTGATATTTTTGCAGTTACGAACTGTGTATCGTAGTGTTGGGTGTATTTTCCTCCAATAGCCTAACTTGAAGTGCTAATAGGTTATATTCAGTGCAATGACACATAAAATAAAGATTGTGGATGTGTAGGAAAACGTGCATATTATGTCAACGAATTTCGCTAAAACGTTGGTCTGGAAACAGGACTATGACATCAAATTGTGACGTCACAAACAGCGCACACCAAATACAAATGACTACGCTATGCCACTGAATAAACCCCCCCATGAAAATTTTCTGCGTACGCCACTGTATTTATTTGATGTCATCATTTCATACAGCTTACACACTAAAGCATTTTACAATCAAGATTAATTTATACAGCGTCCTTCCCATAACCAGTTTGTTTGTTCCTGTAGTAGGATGAAGTAAGTTAAGATGTAATACACTTCAAAATTCATGACACTAGACACACCGTGCAACAAGTTATGTTTCGCAACAAGAGCTTGACAAAGTTCATTGAACAGCTCTTAGTATATTAATTTATTATCTTTTCATTTGTATGTCTTAGACAAAAGGTCCATATCACATTAGTCAAAATAACACAAGGGTAGAGAAATGATTATACACAATGCTTCACAGGGTATGAGTTAGATGGTACATGTGGTTGTAACTGAAGAGGAATGAACACTAAAACAAGGCACCAGCAAATACTGCATTCAGTCATCATCACACAGAAGCATTACGCAATGGGAAAAAATGGAGATTAGTGAAAAGCATCAAACAATTGAAGTGAGCGGATGAAAAAGTTAGGTTAAGATGCACATCATTTAACAAAGGCATACAAATCTTTTTTTTTCACTAAGACTTTTTGGTCATTTATCTCATAGTAGTATTTAAACTCGCTGTAACAATACGCATTTATCTATATTTTTAGACATTGTGACTGAATTAACTTAATTTTTTCTGGTCATTTAAAAAAAATTCAGTCTATCACCAAAAAATAACCTAAAACAAGCTAGATAAAATTGTTTCTAATCAAGGCATCAAATGTCCTGACAAAACAAGTAAATTGATGTCAGCAAACTGTTACATTCCTAGGGATGTAATGTGAAATTCAATAGGTATTGTTATAGGCAATATGCACAAGGTATTTAATATTTGACTATGTGTAGTTGCGCCACAATTGATAGGCATACATCGGCATGCAATATGCATGAAACAAGGTGTTTCTAACTGCAGTAAAGCACTGAGCACAGGTGCCTCTACCGGTAAGTGTTTCCTGCACAATGAAGTTATTTTATGCCCTTTTACATGTCATTGTCATCTTCCAACAAGGCATGAAGTAATACACCAGTGGTTGTCAAAGTGGGTGGAATCGTTCCATTGGGGATGATTTTGAGGGGCAAGGGGCTTAAAAAACCAAAGGGTGCAAAATAACACAAAGGGGGCAAAAATGCTCAACCACAAATCAGTCATCGTGTTAACTTCAGTAGCCTACTATTATGACTTGTTAGTCTCTTGCAAATTTTAATGTACTATGACAAATCATTGCAGGTTATTGCTAAGGCAATTTACCTGTTAAATTTTTACTCTGGATCGTCTATGTCAGGGGTGGCCAAACCTGCTGTTATGTATGAGCTTAATATTGTAAAACCCAAGTTACAAAGAGCCACAACATAAAAATCTAAAAACACAAATTTGCAATCTGCGCTTCTGTGACATCATAATTCTTTTTGGAACGATTTTCAAAAGTAATACTGCGCAGCACACCTGCTACCACAATACCGTTTTACAATATTTCTACACTTTGCAATAGAAATATAAAATAAAAAACAAATATATAATTTCTCAAAAAGTTCAAAGAGCTGCATGCAACTCTTGGATCCTTTGCATGCGACTCGCGAGACGTAGTTTGGCCACCCCTGGTCTTATGTGCTCTGCTGCAATGTGGAATCTTTTCACAAGAATTCTGAACGTAACATTAGCATTGTAATATAATTGCTCAATTCAACTATTTAATGGCTTGGTTCAGCTATTTAACACTTTCTTTAAATAAAATTAGTTCAATTTGCTACCTTGTGCTGGTTTTATTAGGCTTGGGGGATGAAAATGACATATCAAGTGTGAAAAGGGGGCGATGGAATAAAAAAGTTTGAGAAGCACTGTAATACACTAAGATATTTCACCTGGTCAATAAACTTAACACTAGAACTAAAGGAGACAACTGTTATTTTACCAGGTCTATCACTCTTAACATGGCATAAAAAAGCGTTACCTTTGTTGGGCCTTGTGTTTAATCTTGAACTAGAGATCATCTACTCACTGTTTACAAGTCTGATAGCAGTGAATTAGAATCAACTTGTATTACAGGATTATAAACTTGAGACTACAGTAGTATTTAGTAATGCAGCTTTTATTTGAAGATGGCATGCATTGCTTAACAATGTGCACATGGCATTATGTAATCATTCTACATGCGGTTTAGATTTAATAGCAGCTTACAACTGAGGGGAGATAACAATTAAAATAAATTTAGTATTGAAGTTCTATGAACTAGATCTAAGGTTCAGATTTATATCCATCTGCAAGTTTAACAGCAAATAAAAAATTAATAAATATTGATGACACACTTATAATATCAAAAAATTAAACATTTCCACGATAACCACAAATGTAGGCTAGTGAATTAATATTCTTACATGGTAAATATTCTAATTCACCTTTCTCTCTATGTGAAAAAAACATCTACTGTAAATTCAACAAAGTCAAAAGCAACACCCATGACATGATAGATTAGATACATAACCAAACCAAATGCCTACCTATTTATAGTGAACAATGACATAATATTGTGCTTTTGATTCTGTCAACCAACTGCCAATTTATAGCAGCTTTGTTTAAACAATGCTACAAAATCTTCTTGGATCTTCTCCTGATCTTGAAGCTTTCATTTATATACAATATTCCTATACTTTTTAACGAAAGTAGTTAAACTGCCTATGTATATAGGCCTATGTTCCATCATTGAAATTTGCTCAACAAATACCTTTTGTACAGCACAACAAACAACTGTTAGTGTTACGTACTGCAAATAGTTTCAATTCATTGACATCTTTGAAAGACAGAGATCTGCATAGAACAGCATAGGCTATTTATAGGACACAGCTGTGAATATCAAACCAAACATTGCATCCCAAAGAGATACAGTCTCAGTGACCTACTGTAGACCAGGTGTCACACCTACACCATGGACGCACTTTGACTTTGGACCATGATCATGATGGACGCACTTTGCACTGTCTGCAGGGCTGAGTGCATACATCACTGAAGTCGGAGAAATTCAAAAGACCACTTCGCACCTATAGATTTGCTAAAGTTGCGTGTCCACACACCACACTACAAGAAGTAGCAATGAGCCAACAAACTACAGCAAACCATACGACACTCCGATTTCTCCACTAACCTAAACTGTTGTTACTACAACAGTAGTGCATTCATAACGGCTGTAACGCTCACGTGGTAGCCAAGTCACTCCACTAGCCACCAGAGTTGACCGGAGTCAGAGCGACACCTGTAAATACCACAAGACAAGATCACTAAGATCGCACTAAGATCGCACTAATATCACTAAGATCACTAAGATCGCTAAGATTACTAAGATTACTAAGATCGCTAAGATCGCTAAGATCACTAAGATTAAAATCGCTAAGATCACTAAGATCGCTGAGATCATTAAGATCGCCAAGATTACTAAGATCGCCAAGATTGCTAAAATAAAAGCGGGTCGTTAAATTGTACTGGATCCATATGGATCCACACTGTTTCATTTTTCAAAAGAATGTAGCTAGGATCAGAACCCGATTTGACTAAATTCATTGAAAGAAACTGCAGCGTTTTATTGTTGAAAAGTTGTGATTTGCTTAAATTTTTGGACAGAAATTGGATTTGCATTTCACTTTTACATTTTCTTCACTATTAAATTGGACCCAGTACAATTTAATGTTCATGTCCGATCTTAGCGATCTTAGTAATCTTGGCGATCTTAGTTATCTTGGCAATCGTAGTAATCTTAGCGATCTTAGCGATTTTAGTGATTTTAGTGATCTTAGCGATCTTAGCGCTCTTAGTGATCTTAGCGATCTTAGTGATCTTAGCGATCTTAGTGATCTTGTGGTATTTCCAGGTGTCCGAGTTAAAGATGAGCATTTGGACTGGACTTGGATTCGACTGGATCCGGTCTATAGCAAATTTTGTTAAATTTGGATTGGATCTGGTCTGTGAATTACTTCAAAATTTAGGATCCGGACCGGATTTGGACTGAGTTAATGGAAATGAAATGCGGCATTTTTGTTGTGAAAACGCTACATCTTTCAAACTTTTTGGACTTCATTTGGATTTGGGCTTCACATTTGAAAATTTTTTTGGATTGTGATTGGACTTGGACTGAGTCTTAGCAAATCTGGATTGGATCTGGATCGCAAAATATGACAGTCCACTCATCCCTGACCGGAGTCACTTTTTCAGACTCCGACTCCGCTCCTGTTCCAAACGTTTTGAATCCGGGTCCGGAAATTTTTCAAATCTCAGAATCCTACTCCTGTTGAGACTCTGGCTACCATCGATCAAGCCGATATTTACCCATGCTTTTCCTTGAGAAATGACTAGGCAGACTCCTGCTACTACCGAAATTGAAATTTGACTCCGGTCCGGGTTTGGTTTTTCACAAATGTTTGACTCTGGGTCCGAAAGAAAAACGCAGAATCCTGCCGGAGTCGACTCCGGCACTTTGGGTCCACGCCCTCTTCTGCTAGCCACTAGCCAGCCAGCAGAAGTGGACAAAAAGCGCAGTTGCGGAGTGTGCGGAACACACTTGAGCGCCAAGAGTTGTCCTTGAATTTGCTATCAAAACTCGTTATGTCCTTGATTCTTAAAAAACAACTTGTTGTCCTTGAATATCTTCCGGCGACCTTGAAAATTCTTGAATAGTTTGTAAACTGTTCATTTTTGAACTATTGATTACATTAAACATTCAAGAATCAAGAATAAACAATGTAGATGAACAGAACAATGTGTATACTTGTTCCATCTTAAACAGTCTTATAATAAAAAGTAATATATTCAAAAACGGTTGTGCCGTCTGAATGCATTTTGTTTAGTTTTCAATTTCGTAGCCTTCATGGTTAGCTTAGCCTGATTTGCCCATACACGAAATCTTGTTGAAAGGGTAAAAGTAGCAATGGGCGTCCACAGAAATTTTTCCAGGGGGGCAACGTCGACTTTTTCATATTATTCTCAGGTTGCTGACGTTGCGATGCACATGGACGTTCACAAAACGCTTTCCTGTTTCTACACCCACAAAGAGAATTCCCCATGAAAGCACGCGCTCCATTCGCATCTATTTTGAAATCCTTTTCAGGTGGACCTGTAGGCTATACGAGTTTGCCACAAAGGTATACTTTCAGTCATCTGTTACAACTTTTGCTGAATTCGCGCATAAGTGTCGTCATCATCGTGAACTCCACACAAATGAGTCTGAAATTGACTTGAACTATCAGCAACTACGTATGCGCCTCTATTTTTCCTATGCTGGTTGAACAGAACTCACTTCTGAAATCTTCTTCCAAATTGTTTTCTACACTTCGGCTATCAGAAATGCTTTTGCTTTCCATAAACTGCCTAATATTCATTTTTGCGATCACTTTCTACAAATAAGTCATAATTTAAGAACAATCAACGCTCAGATCAACTTTAGAGGTAAAAAACACGAAAGTTAGACACTCTTGCAAAACTGTTTCACTGTATCTTAAAGCGACTATCGGACAACTTAAGAACTTACTAAAATTAGAACACCAGGCAGGCGTAAAAACTAAGCAGATGAATTATAAAAACTCGCCAGTGCGGTGAATACAGCTTTGCACATAGTACAAGCCTTAACGATTAAGACGTATCCTATTTCCAAAGCCTTTTAGGGAGGTATTTCTATCAATCCACGTAGTTTTATACTGCGTGAAAATAAGCTGGCATAAGCGTAGTTTGATTAAGTTATCCATTCAGGCACATTGGTCACACTCACAATCTCACGCTATAATGTGTAGATTCCCAAACCAGGGTCAGCGACCCTAAGTAGGATCGCAGCGGCTTTCGCATAGGGTCACGAAGTGTTCGACTTTGCCATGAGCGTGACTTTCTTCTTGAATCAAATTTTCTAAAGCGGTCCGAACTGCACTCTTCTTCCTGTAATCTAGACTGAATATGTCGTCATAATCTGTTTCACGAAAGTACATTGCTCCTGCTGTAGAGCCTGGTTGCAGTGGTTGAGGATGGGAATCCTCTGTAGGGTTGCCAGATGGTGCCAAGTTTGGCAAATATTGCCAAAAATCACTCTTTTCCAAAACATTTGCCAATTTTTTTGGCAATATTTTTTTATGCCAAAAATTTGCCATTTTTAATAGACCCATTGTGACTATTAATATTAACAAAATTTATCAAATTAATACCAGGACTTTAGAAAGTACAGCTGAGATAATGTGTCTGAATATGATTTACTGCTTGAGGAATTGCTGTAATTGTTGCAGTGTTTCATTGGATTAACAACTAATGATAAGTGTAATTTTATTTTAAAATTGTCCTGCTCACTGCTGTTACTGTGTTTCACGCCTCGCTGTGCTTAGGTTTGTGTACATTGATTTGAAGTAATGGATCTGTAAATAACGATCAAAACTAAAATATATTGCTTCCAGTTTTCAACTAGGCCTGAAATATTACTACAAGTTTCAACCAAGAATCCTAAGTAATAATTTCGCAACGAAGAATCAGGGTCTATGATATCTAAATCAGTGTTTCTCAAACGTTTTAATTCCAACCCCCTTTTATTCCGGACACGTCGTTTTCTCCCCCCACACCTGATAAAGCAAACACAAGGTAGTAAATTTAAATAATTTTATTTAAAGAAAGAAATAAATAGCTGAACCAAGCTATTAAACAGCTGAACAAAGCAAATGCATTATGATGCTAATCTTACATTCAGAATTCTTGTGAATATAATCACAGGCAAAATCTCTGACCTCTGCGAAATTTATGACGTTTTATTTTTGTCAGCTATTTTGCTTTTCAGAGTAAAGGAATAAGGTGTGGCGATAACGTTTTTGATGTGTGTTGTGTAAATTAAAACTTTTTAGTTAGATGTCAGATACCCACAAGCTATATTATGTGAATAACTATAACCACTGAAAAATCTTGGTCTTATTCTTAGATCTCAGTTATTTTCTTTTTCTAACCCAAACCCTAACCCGACAAACTTACCTATACAACAAACCCTAAGCCCTAATCATCAGTTTTCTCAACGTGTTTGATATGTAGAATATTGCTCTGTGAATGCGCACATGGTGTGAAGTCAGAAATTTCGCAAGTCAGAAATTGCTTGACACCGGCCCTTAGAGGATCCAGAGTAAAAATTTCACGGATAAATTGCTTTAGGTTACTGAAGATAACTCAATGATCGATTAGTGATTGAGCATTTTTCCCCTTTGTGTTGTTTTGCCCCCATTACCCCCTTTGGTTTTTCACCCCCTTGCCCCCAAAATCACCCCCAACGGGGCGATTACGCCCACTTTGAGAACCACTGATCTAAACTAAACAGAGGATATATTTCACTTACTGAGCACGCTTTTTCAATCCCTTAAAACAGACCTTTTCTTAATTGTCAAACTTTGAAAAATTAAAAGTATGGAAAAAATATGAATTGCAAAAAACTATGAAGTCAATGTTGCCAAAAAATTGCCATTTTGTAATGAAAAATCAATATTGCCAAAAATATTGTGTTTTCAAAAATTTTTACCAAAAATTTGCCATAAATCAGACAAACATTTGCCGTATTTCTTGTTGAGCATCTGGAAACTCTGATCCTCGTCGCCTTACGTGGCTCACCTGACAGCGTAGTTCAGTGCAGCAGCAGAGTGCAACAAATTTAGATTTGATTTTTACTCACAGTTTCTTTGTTACTCAAACAAGCGGTCTATACAGCATCTTTAACAGAAGCCTACTTAAGCTTTTTCATTGAATCGTTGTTTGAAAACGTTGCGTATATCAGCTGTGGGTCATATTAAAAAGCAGGTAATTCCGCTTGTTTAGACATGAAAGAGGGCACTTATAAACTTTTCTGAGATGCATGAGTTGCTGTAAAGTTTGCCTGCGGCCTTCGCTTATTTTTGGAAGGCATTCAGCCTTAAGCTTTTTTGTACCAGGTGCACAGCCCGTAGAATTATAGAAAATTTGCATTGTTGTTTTGCACTATGGATAGTTCGATTTAAGCGGGACCGAGTTGTTGTAGGCCAAAGAAAGTTGTAGGCCAAAGAAACAGTCATATAAGAAGCAGAAACGATCAGTGGATGGGTCCTTTTTGGGGAGATTTGGAGTTGCGGACATATATGGAAAGGTAATTTGTGTAATGTGCTCAAAAGAAATCGCTGAAGAATCACTGAAACCGAACAAATTGTTGAGACACATGAATAGTCATAAAGATGTGGCTTCACTAACAGATGAGGGAAGGAAGCGTGTTTAAGCAGCGCTTTGAACAACTAACAAAGTGCCAAGCGTTCTTGAGACAATCTCTCACAAAGAAGCAACGACTTGAGTTATTTTTATACAAGGCAGCTCGTATTGCTGCCAGAGAAAAGCGACCATACGTGGAGGGTGAGGTCGTAATAAAGCCTGTGCTTCAGAGTTTTGTTGAGACATTTGAAGGTGAGGTCTTTCAGAAGACAGTAAGAGATGCCGTTACTGGAGTTGCTCTTAGTAACAACACGATAACTCGCAGAATCGAAAGTATGGGGAAGGATTTGAGAGAACAGATTTACGAAGATTTTTGTTCTTCACCTTACACAGCATTGGCCATCGACGAGTCCACTGATATTCAGGCCCGTAACCAGCTTGAGACACCAGGAGGGGAGAAGAGTTTTCTGAGAAGGGCCCAAATTTTTTGAACTACGTCCAATAGTTTCAAACTGTATCCAACACATTTTTTCAGGGGGGGGCGAAAATCTTTGTAGGGGGGCTTAGCCACCCTGGTTACGGGTCTGCTGATATTACGTCAGAAGCACAGTTGTTAGTGCATGGCAAATTTGCGTGTGGATGTCGCATAGTAGCGGAGCTTCTTCGACAACAACAGGGCACGATGTTTTTAGCGCTGTAGATACTTTTTTCACGGAGAATCAGTTTGATTGGGGTCGTGTCATAGAGTATTGCGTTGACGGCGCTCCATCGCTGATGGGAAGAAATATTGGATTTCGAGATATCAGTCAAAGAAAATTTCCTCACATCCACATCAAACACTGCATCATTCACCGGGAAGCTCTGGCTTCCAAAGAGCTTGTTAGCTAACAATAGTGTTAAGAATGTGTCTGTAACCCTGTGGTTCTGTCTTCAATGCAGTTGCAAAAAGTGTCTGTAACCCTGTGATTTCGCCGGCTTCAATGCTTTGTACTACGTTCTGTTTTGTCTGGTTTTATCAACCGGTGTTCTGCAGAGTGTGTGTGTTCATACCATGGACTTCGTGTCTGCTCATAAACAAATAAATTAATGAAGTGATGCAGGTAGTAATCCATGTGGTTAATTTTTTGAAGTCCAGAGTTTTGAACTTCCGACTTTTCAAGGATCTTTGCTCCACTGAAAATGCAGAGCACAGCACTTTATTACTTTACACGGCTGGGAGGTGGCTTTCACGCGGTAGTACACTGAAGAGGGTTTTTATCCTCAGGAATGAAGTAAAAGATTTTCTGTACAACCGGAAAAATGAAAATGCAATTTTTTTTGGTGAGCTGTTCATTGCTCGCCTTGCACTCTTGACTGACGTTTTTGAGAAACTGAATGAGATGAAAATTTAACTGCAAGGTCGAGGCAAACGGGTGTTTGAACAGCAAACTTCCATTCGTGCTTTTGTTAACAAGCTGGCTATTTTCGTCACGCGAGCAAAAACTAGTGATTTTGGTTTGTTTCCGCATTACAAGGAATTTCTTGCAACAACGGATAGTAAGATGTCATTTCCAAGTGTAAACAGGGACGGATTTAGGGAGCGCGGGGCCCTAGGCCATCTTAGTTTTTGGGGCCGCACGCAGGTGTGACCTATTTCGCCGTTTGTCTGAAAAGCATGAAAGTATGCCCCTCTTATGTGTAGTTCCCCCTCAAAAATCTATCATTTGTGGTTCCGACTTTGGTTCTGCAATTGCCTTAGATCTTCAACAGAAATTAAAGACTAGCTCTTTCGTGTAGTTCAGAATTTGTCTTCATTCAATTTCCGTGAATTCTAGCATTTTTTGTAGGTTTATTTTTGGCATACATACATTTTCATGCGGGATCGTGTTGCCGCCCTCGAAAATATGGTCTAGTTGCCGATCTGATTAGCTGTACGAAAACTCCTTTGGTATAGTAACTAGGGCACATATTTTATGGACCGAAGAAGCACAACCCATTCAGTGGACACAGGGTTTATTCATGCCGTTTTAAGTTATCATTTTCCAAGCAATACAAAATACAGTATAGTGTTTTAAGCCTTTATGCCAGGGGTGGCCAACCAGTCAGAGACCAACAACCACATTTCTGATTGTGTTACCGCAAAGAGCCACATGATACACATGGGCACACAAGAACATCACCCCATCTCATCCTCACTCAAACACGTACCTTTGCACAGCTGCGTTTACTGTAAATATCACACACCAATATGAAAAGGACAGAACTTTACAAGCCATTTATTGTTATGCATGTTATTAAGTGAGACTTCTGATGATTACGTAAGAGCCGCATGAAACCGGGCAAAAAATACATGCGGCTCGCGAGCCGAGTGCCACACAGCAGTTCGAGGGCCGGACATCCTACGTAATACGATTGTTCGGGATGTGTTGCATTCTACCAAATCAATGAGCTTTCTGTTAATACATTATTTTTTAATTATTGACAAAATAGCTTCGCGGGCCGGATGAAATGGTTTCGCGGGCCGTAGTTTGGAGACCCCTGCTAGATAGACTGACGTTAAACAGCATGAAGACAAGTTTTGCACAGCAAAGTATTGTCGCAACACCCTTAGCTAACCGTATGAAGTAAACCCAATGTAGACACGTTTTTCCAAGTAAAACTCACGAGAAACTGTTCTAGATGATTTAACTTATAGAGCTTCAACAAGCAATCTCTGTTTGCGAGCATTCTAGTTGGTAACAACCAAACGTAGCAGCCAATGCTGACATTATTGCTTTTCATCAGAAGTCCTGCAGTGTCTAGAGGTCTTGCGCTTTTGCGAGCTTTTTGTCAGTGGAAGATTGAACATCAAGTAGGCTAAGTACTGTTCTTTCTTTTTCCTGCTTTCTTGCAACGGTAGGCGTAGACAGGGGGGCCAAGGCAGCTATGCCCCCAAATTTTTAGCATATCTTGTCATTTTGAGCTTTGACAGGCAGGGTCCCGAAGAAAATAGTGTTGCTCGCTTGAGGCCAATCTACACTGAGGAGTTGCCAGGAGTAGCCGCGCACGATTCTTTGTTTGTTTTATTACGCCATGGAGTTGCCGTGCCGAGCCGTGCACGAGCGCAGAATTTCCCAACGCAACAAAAAAAACAAAGAATCGTGCACGGCTACTCCTGGCAGCTCTTCAGTGTAGACTGGCTTAGTAAAAGAATTTGGCCTCCCGCAAAAATCTGGCTTGTCTACGCTGCTGCTTGTAACTACTTTCATACAGACGGCTGCATCTTTCTAGCGCCCAGTCATGTTCCTCAGTATCAAGATTTTCACACAGCCAGTCTATACTTTCCTATTTGACGTTGAATCTTCCACTGGCAAAAAAGTTCGCAACAACGCAAGACCGCTAGACACTGTAGAACTCCAATGAAAAGCAGTATTGCCATTCTTATACTGCGTAGAAAAAATATTATTGTATTGTTAACGTACAGATAAGAATCTAGAGGCTTGCATTTTCGCTCGTTTCAAAGTAAATTGTGAAGTTATGCCTCTGCGCAGTTTCGCAGTTTTTAAGTTAATAATAGTCGTCATAGGAAGGAGTTGCGCGGGGTCCCCAAAAGCGTGGGGCTCTAGACCATGGCCTACTTGGCCTATGCGTAAATCTGTCCCTGAGTGTAAAGCAAGACTTCGTTCAATACTCGACGAATTTGCAAGCAAATTTCAAAGAACGCTTCCCTGAATAAGAAGAGGTGTCGTATCGACATGTTCAGTTTCTATTTCGAGTTGATGCTGAGGCTTGTGGTGACATGGCGTTAGAGGTGGCAGAGTTGCAGGCAGATGAAAAACAAAAAATTTAGTTTGAGGTTTCCGATTTAGCTAGTTTTTGGTCAAATGCACCAAAGAAGTATGCATGTTTGAAAGCTGAAGCTGCAAAAGCGCTTGTTCAGTTTGGGTCCACATATGTGTGTGAAGCAACATTTTCATGCATGGTGTACATCAAGTCAAAGTATAGAAACCGACTCACTGACGCTCATTTGAAAGACAACCTGATTATTGCAACTACCACATATCAGCCACGCTTCAGAAGGCTTGCTTTGTGAGCCATCTACGCACCTTTTTTGCCAGACTGACTTGGGTGCAGACTGGGTTTATCATTTCGTTACGCTTCTTTCAAATTATTTCGGTACTTCTGTGTTTCATTTTCGCGTCTGGCCTGAAGTTTCAACTTTTAAGTGAGTTTCATTTACACCGCGTATTTTGTAGCCTAGATATGCTTGGAAAGGGAAGATATCAACATGAAATAGCAGACTGTAAATGCCAGTGAATAAAAATTATTTCGTAATGGACCTGGCAGAGAACTTACTCTATCACGAGACTTTCTTCCATAAAGCCATCAACTACAAAGTTGAATTTCGTTGTTGCACTTTACAGAGAAAAGATTTTACAGTTAATAAATAGATTAGATTTTACAAAAAGTGTTCTTTTTTGCCCAAAAAAGTATAAACAGCCTGCCCCATCAAATGGTTTATTGTTTCATATGACTCAGCCAACAAGCAGAAGCATCATAAAAGCCATCGCATGCAGTAAGCCAATCGTTAGCGAACATTAGAGCAAATGAAAACACAATGGCACAATAGTTGATCAG
>Ga0210059_1009881_pt1 | contig 14808 bp, 11 predicted proteins | sample Ectturendosymbi2_FD_188042 | JGI IMG/M metagenome (GOLD analysis project Ga0210059, IMG submission 188042) | Ecteinascidia turbinata endosymbiont from Florida, USA - Sample 2 (SPAdes) (version 2) | ecosystem: Host-associated > Tunicates > Ascidians > Unclassified | place: Key West, Florida...
TTTTCAAAGGCCAGGCTGGTCAATGCCTCTGTCATTTTCCCGCTTTCCAGCGTCCTTGTTGGCTTATACTGTATTTGAAATGCTAAAAGTTAGGTGAGAATTACACACTGCTTTGTGCAAAATCTGGGGAATTTGTGTGAAATTTTGGGAATTTTGAACTCATCTATGGGGAATTTCTAGGCAACATTTGTGGGAACCCTGGTCGAGTTGTGTATCGCTAGCGCACGGACCACGTTGGCTGTTTCTGCTGTCGCGCCATCGTAAAGCTTTTCTGCTGCTGCTAATCAAAAGCCTTTTGTAAATAAAGATTTGTGTACCAGGAAATCTGTGAAACGAACTATCAAAGTGATGAGAGCCAAACGCCTTGCTTCGGCTTGGCAGCTTAAAATGTCAGGCAGTTGTAGTCGGGAGTTAGAGCAATACTCATGCAACGACTAGGCTGCCTCGTTGGTAGCGTTTGGGGAAACCAGCATCTCTGTATGCAACGAGAGGATTCCTCGCAAGCAACGTCTACGCTGGGCAACACCCCTAACCTCAACAAAAGGTTCCCAAACCAAGGAAACCCTACAATACTATTCAAAATAAATTATTAAGAATTTTGACATTCAGCAAATTCAACACTAATGTACGTAAATTGTACAAAGATACCCAAATACTTTACATAAACAGAATCTTTAAACTAGAAATCAGCAAATTAATGTATAAAATTAATTTTAGATTAGTTCCCAAACAATTTATAGACCTATTCACAAAAATTGAAAGATATTCATTCTTATCATACAAGACAACAATCAAGTATTGAATATGCCATTCCTCGGGCTAGATTGAAAATAGCTCAAAAGTCATTTACATATACAGGAATAGGAATATGGTCTTCCATAGATCCAACAATTCGTTCAATACCAAATTATCACCTATTTGTTACTAAATTGAAATATAAACTTCAAGAAGAGCAATGATATGAACATTGAAAATCAGCAAAGCAAACATATGATTACTTCCAAAACGCTACAAATAAATAATTTTGTGTTATGAAAGGGCAGATGTTGTTTTCCAGATATGCTCTGGCAATACACGACATGCTACACTACCTAGCCTGGATCATCATTATTTAAATGTGCGATTCAGTCAGGACTTGTTTCTTTTTCTCTATCTTTTTTCGCCCTTATTCATCAGGGAATCTGACCAGAAAATCGTATGGTTACTTCAGATGTCCTGGGAACAAAATAAACGCTGTTCTAATGTGGTTCGTTTACTGTTGCATGATTTGATGTTTGTTTATGGTTGCTCCTAACTAAACTGATGCTGATGATAGTACTCAACTTCAACGTTGTATTGTTTTTAACTTGAGGTGTGTAATAATCGCACTGCATAGTGAGGCAACGAGTTAAGTTGTGCCTTACTCGCAAAATGACATTTAACATAGAAAGTTTTTACTTGATTCTAAGTTTTGCGTTGACACATGCAACGTGATTAAACATCCTCTGAAACAAGAGTTCTTGCAAAAACAACAGACAGAGTTAGGGTTGCCAGATTTTTTCCAAAGCTTACGGCCAAAACCTTAACAAAAATGACCAAAATGGCCATTTGTGCTAAAGTTCAACATTTTGCATATGCCAAAGAACCGGTTGTTGAAAAACATGCCAAAATATGCCAAATTTGACAAATATGCCAAACCAAAAATACTTATGCCAACCACCTCCAAAAACTGCCAAAATTTAAAAAATTTGGCATAAAAATATGCCAGATGGCAACACTGCTAGTCACTATTCTTCAAAGACTACTTACTCTGATTGTTACAAACTATCAGTCTATTGCTACTTACGTGATAGAATGCATTGTTCCATAACTGGTCAAAGAAAATGAGCAAAATGCTGGCGTTATTCGTTATGCTACCCGCAATCGCTGACACATTCAAATACCGTACCAAATTTGAAAACAATGTTTCACTCCTCGGTCAAAGTGATCAAATTGATAAAATACATTCATAACTAAGACAAACTAAGCACACCAATCCAAAATAAGCACGTTTCTTAAAATTAAGCACATTCATATTTTCTAAGACACTGATCTCGAAAATAAGCACAAATCTTAGAAATAAGCAAGAAATGGTAACCCTGGCTATCCAGCAGTAAGTTTGCTGCATTTGTCTATCGACTTAGACATTTGGGCCTATACGTAGACTACATTGTTTAGACACAGCATTGTTCAAATTTGTTGATGTGTCTGGTAGCATTATTTACTATATCTTTACTATATTTGTGAGCTGTACAGCAGGGCTAGAGTATTCCTTCTTGGTTAAAAGATATCTATATACGTTTTTGGTAAAAAAAGATATGTAACCCATAATGTCCACCATCAGTTGCTATTTGGACCAGGTTTTTCGCACTTACGAAATTCAATGTGGCTAATGTAGTCACATGGATGCCCATACAGAGTTTGTGATTTGACAGGTGTTCAAGTATTTTTTTTTAACTTTGGGCCCCGCGCTGTTCATATGTTACAGCGGTCGCGCTACTGAAGAGAACTAGTAAACGGTATCTGGCAAGATTCGTAATATGTTTCATTCATGAGAAAGACATGGAATGATCTTTTAAATTTCCAAACGGTATTTCTACTGTAACGTTGTAAGTTACAAAGCCGTATCTAAATTTGCGCTTTTTTATAAATTTACTCTTGCAACTTCAGTTGTCATCTCCGCTTTGCATTTTTCTCAAAATGCTTTTTTTGTTTTATAACGACGATTTTTTCCGAAAACCGCAAAGGTCGTCAGGCGTCACTTGCATTAAATGATAAGGATGTTTTTTCAAACGGAAACCTGAACGATGAAAACTATTTAGACAGTGAGATCGACAGAGTTATGAAACTTCAAAAACAATTTCACAGGACTTATCATCAAAGGGCTCTCAATCTAAATGTTGGGTTCACTTTAAATCTCCGGTTACTAGATGAAGCCATCCTCATCTTCAACACCTAACTCATAGCTGGCAAACAACTTTGCAAGAACACTTCAGCCGAATGCTCAAAAATCTTAGAGGCGGCAAGTCTTATTGCAGGTGAAAGCCCTATACAAGCAATGGCTCGCCATAAGACGCTTCAGCGTTGGGCGAACACAGGACAATTTTTTTCACAATTTTTTTCCACTCCCGCGCTTGAAAACGAAAATTGACCTTCGGAGTATTCCTTTGACAACTTGTCAAATTTCCCAGCACACATCTTAAACATATCTTCGTTTAACACAAGTTGAAACGGCATGAAATTTAAAAGGGGTTCTCAAAAGACAAGAACATCTGTACTCAGGCAAACACGGAAGATTACAACCTACAAGAAGATCATCAATAAGAAATGGACGTTGTCTTTCACAAGTGAGCTCGCATGACGTTAAATGAATTTCAAAATTTGTACGTGATCCAATCACTTTTTCTACCTCAACATAGTTTCAGTGGGGTTAATTCGAAATATAATATTGGTCTAAAACTGTGCAATAAAACAATTCTCCAAATTTAACCGGTTCCTGCTCGTAAAACTTTGAAGTTTACCCATTCCTCTAGAGCTTATTTAAGATACATTAGTTTTATATAGGTATATCTATATTACTTGCTTAACCGTTGATAGCGGCACTACAACACCTGGCATTGTGCTTCTAGCTCAAGTGGTTGAGTTTGACCTTGTTGCCATTTCCCAAAAGAACACGCTTTAGCGCAGTACTCACTGGCCCATAGATTGGACCACGCAACCTTTCGATTGAGAGTTCGTCGACAAACCATTGAACAGTTGGACCGATGAGCACGGACAAAAAAGGTGTAGGCTGGGCAAAAAAGACACAAAAAGCTATAAATCTATAAGAAAGCGAGTGATTGTAGAAATATTGCTTGTACAAACAAGCAGTTGTCATTGCGAATTGCTTGACATTTAATGAAATTCAAAATGTTCAAAAATCGTTTTGTACGTGACGCAATCGAGCTCATGATTTTCGATCAAAGCCTGCTTGTATGACGTTTGTACTTTCCAAAAATGACCGGAAAACAAGGTCCTTTCCAAAATCGTGAAACAGCAAGTCACGATTGAAGCTTAATTAATCTCAAAGATGGCGCAGTCAAATCTATCAGCACATTCCTTTTAATAGGATCTATGTTTCACGTAACACTACGCATCTTCGGTCCTGAACTCTTATTCAAATAGATTCTATCTGCAGCATACAATAACGTAGCGCCTCAGACGTCTACATTGCTTGACTTTCATATCTCACTATTCGGCGTTGTTGTTTCTTCAAAGGTCAGATAACGCCCTCTTGTAGCGTTTCCTAAGTTCGGATTCACTGACTTTATTGGGTGTTTGAAAAAATTTCATAACATCGTGAGACAATTCTATCAACATAAGGATGGAGGGTTGCAGGCAGTACGAAGTTTGATTTTTCATGTCGGATAACACTACCAAGCACAATCACTTGCAGTTCTTCAATAGGCACTCCAGTATATTTTAGCAACGTAGCTTTCACAACTAGTTGTATAACCGAGCAGCAAATTAACTTCAATCTGAAAAGTTGTGTTGGTTCTGCTGTTGCAGAATTCAGCACTATGGAAGAATGCGACTTTGCCATTGCGTTTAACATCATTTGGACCGAACGCTTGTTGATTCTTTGCAAACGTATTTAAAATAGTTTCACTGGTTTAGTGTAGAGTTAAAGACTAGAAATACCTTCAGGAAAAAATTTTAAGTTTGTATTACAGAAAAAAATCTGTGTAAATAGTCAGCAATCATAAGCTCACTATCCTGAAAAGGACTTGAAGGATAAAATCAAAATTTTCTCGCCCAGTTGATTTGAACCGATTCTGGTGGGTCAACCACGGTCAATATCCACGTTCACCTGAAATGCGATCATCTGCAGCGTAACATAAGAAAGTTTTGCGTTCCTTATTTTTTCACAACCGTATTTTCTACTACGAAACGTTTCAGAAGCAGAAGCCCTAAGATATCTCAAAACACCCCACGGTTTTTAGCAACCTTTGGAAATTCTACTGACCCTACACTACACTACGACAGGACCAAACCAGGTTGAACATGTAATTATGCCACCTCGACCTTGGTCGACTTCTGAGACGCTTTCCCAATGTTGTAGCAAGCAGGACTTGCCTCACCATTTTTTCCTGGAACATTCTGATGGCATGGCCGAATCATCGTAGCTTCTCTCTCCTCGGAGAAGTGGCTAAGCGTTTAGGGTTTTAAGAATTTCACAGCTGTGTCCATTGTCGCGAAACGTCACTCTGTGAACTCTGCAAGGACACCATCTCTGCCGTTTGTACATGAGATATCACTCTTTCAGTCATTACCCAAGATTTATGACTATAGGTGAGCATCAGAACAAAGACCTGATTTAAAAACTGAAAAGATTTGCGGTGTTTGTTTTTTGACCATAAGGGACAGTGAAGCTCACGCAATACTACGCAGTTTGTTTTAGTAATGCGTGTGTCAATCTTTTTGTTCTGCTTTCCGGCAATCGTGAATGCTACCCCGAAATACTTGAACAGCTCCAACTGCTGCAATGAAATGCACTTTCCTGCAATGCACATTGACACGGGTTTGCAAAGCAAAGTTTAATTAGCCTAAAATTACCAACTTCCGTGTTTCGTGTAAGGGTTGTTCAAGCACAGATTCCTGCAATGAAACATAAGTAACTAAAACATGAAAATTTTGAAGAGTACAGCTTGTTCTTGAAAGAAAATAATCCAGTTCAGGATTTATGAAATGCCTACGCAGTTTTCCAAATTGTTTCAGTGAACCAATAGTCTCGCGACCTTCCGCTTTCGAATGAAATTTTCGAACGTGATTTCAACCAAGAAATCATAATTAATTGGACTGATTAAATTCGTTTCGCGATGGTTGATTACATTTCCGCAACACGTTCAAAAATTCCGAACGCGTTTTGCTATTTCTGAAAATATCCCTAGCAGGAGCAAAATGTAAAATCATCGTCGAGTTTAAAAACATTTGAAAGTTCCCAGAGGAGAGTAATCGTCCGATGGGAGTCGGTGTAGTGCAGGTGTGTTGTTCGTTTCTGAAGCACATCTTCTGCGAAACAATTTTCTGCACATTTTCTGCGAAACAAGCACACTTTCTACCAAACAATGCGATTTTCAAATGTTTTCATTGTCTGTGGTCGTCGGTGAAAATTATAGAAAAGTTTTATCAAGTTCAAGAACAAATCTAATTATTGCCGCTATTGCAATTTAATAGTTTAAATTACAGTAGGTGGCAGTAATTAGATTTGTTCTTCTCCTGTGCAGTCCCGGCATTGCTCACCTAACTTAGAAAATTCAGGAGACGTTCAAAGTGACAGGTTGCGTCTTTAGAACTTTTGGCAGAACATTCCAAGCAAGCTTTGCAAAGTTTTTTAAGATCAACAAAAGAAATGCGTACTTTTTTTGTACAGTATGTTTTCCTGAAATTTTTTAAGGCTTAGTTAGTTCGTCAGCTGGTTGAGAAGAAAACATGACCCTGTTCAAAGTTGCGTTTTGCATCGTTCTCGCATGCTTGGTGCAAATCTGCCAGCCGTTTCTTTTCGGTAGTCTCAATTGTAGGTACGGAAATTGGAGCAAATGTTCCTTGGATAACAACGGGCACATCACTCGCACAAGGAATCCACTCAAGGGCAGCAACAGTCGATGTCTTGTTGGTGAGTTGATGACGTGTGGTCAAAGGTTGATAATGTTCGGTCAGTGGCCGCCAAGCAATAGATTGTATACCTTGCTATTTTGACGCTTTGTGTGGAAAAAAAGCCCTTTGTTTTGTTACAATTCAAGTATAAACCCGTTTAATTTTGTTTTTTGTTTAATGAAATATGGTAAGACTTGCCGAACACCAACCTTTTACGTTGTTACGAACGAATTCATTGCTAGATGGATCATGAAGTTTAGATTTGAAAAATAATTTTGGGATTTTTTTTATTGTTTTTTAAATGTGATAAGCAACACAATTCAAGCTGTTTTTCGATAACAAACAAAAATTTTAAAAAGACAGCAACGATTTTGTCAGATCTTACCCCCTCGCATTTTTCTCAAACAGATAAAGCAAGCATAAACGTAGGCACTTTTCGGCAAAAATATCTTATTCGACATTGTCTAAGAAAAAAAACGATCGGTTAAATTGAAACCAAAGAAAGTGTTCTGATAGACCGTCACATTAAGCGTCAAGCAATTTTTTCGGCTGTTTTGTGAGAAGCATCAGCTGCAAACATTATTTACATGGTATACAGCAGCATGGCTAACTTGAAGTAGGCCTACGTACGAACGCACTTACACGAAAATGCGCTAAAAGATGCTGGGAACACGATGCAGAGAGCTGATGTTGCGTGCATTTCGGGAGTCCCTTGCTTGTTGAAGAGTCAACCTCGTCGCTGCAGGAGAGTGGTCGGTATCCCAACCGAGCGGCCTGGCGTTGTGAGGTCATTGAATCGGCGGTAGTCTTATAAACGCTCTCACCTCTTTGTCCGCAACTTTCCTGTGCAATCTCATTGCTTTCCCTCTGATTATATTTAGTTATAGAAAGGAACTCACCAATACACGCAAATGTGACGCCAGAGCAACGTAGCGTAAAGTTGTTCATGGAATAAATCAGAATACTAGCATTAGGCGTTGACAGGAGCGACCGGAGACAGCAACCAATCACCTTGGCGCAGCTTATCACGCCTATTTTTCAAATCTGTTCACAAACAAGTACGTTGCGTCGAATCAGAAAGCGCCTGCTATCAGCACAAAATCATCCGCCACAAAAACGCAAACATGTGAAAAGGTGCGATGAGTTTGCTTAGACATATCCCACGCATAGCATCAGTCTTGGCGGGGCCTAAAACCGCAAGAGTATACGTTTTAATCAAGTGCCCAACTACCACGAAGTACACGCACCGTTTGGTGTGACAGGACATGGCAATGATAGCGTATGGGCAATTACCGCAGGACCACTGTATACTATCACCGATAGAAGATGTAGTAATGTCAGCGCTACAACATGGATTTGTTTTATTTAAAAGAATATTGCCAGTAATTAAAAAGATCCCCGCACAGGAGCAATAACTGCTAAGAAAAATTTAATCAAAACATTTTTGATTTGTGTGCCCAGGTATTCGTACAGAGTTTAGCTCTAATAGAGTAAAATACTTTAAGATATTTTAAAATGCTTCACGTAAGTGATTTTGTGCACTGTTCTTGATTTTTTAACCCTGATGTTCTCACTAAATTTCAACAGAGTGCAAACAGTTTTTTTTTTAATTACTGCAATGTGTGTAATCAAACATTCAAGCATTATATAGTATTGATCACCAAAACGACGACTACGAGTTATCTTGAAGATATCAAGTCAAAATTCATCTTCAGATCAAATATTTATTTATAAACTTTTTCTCTTTTTCAAACTTGCTTTAAATTTCTCCAAGTATATATTTGTTTTTGCAATATCTGTAACAGCACCTACGTGATTATCCGTTTGTTAAAATTTCTGACAAAAATTCTTGTTTTGCAAATGAGAGGACAATTGAATATACAATAGGCTAGGCGTGGGAAGGCGGGTGACGTGGTTTTCCTTCATAGTTAGATAAATGCTCGAGTTATCATGCGCATAGCGCTGAGTTTCAGCTTCCTGGTGTTCTCAAATCTGTCTTTTTCTGCCATGCATGAGCTTAAACGGGTAAATTCGTCTGAACGCCACAGTACATTGCGCGAATACACTTTTGAGTTTGGTTCAACACCTATGATAGTGAATTAATTTGAGAAGTCTGTTACTGCAAAGTGAAATGCGGAAAGAGCTTTTACGACAGATTTACACCGCAGCAGTGCAAGTCATCAAAACATCAAAGAGGCTTCTCACATCGAAAAGCAAGAACACACACAATTCCTCAAAATCTCATACCAGAAGCTGTACAATTTTAAGAAAAATTTTGACGGAAGTCAATAACTCTACAGGCAATAACGTGAAGCAGTACTTCAGGCTGAAATATTACGCAGCAGAATCGTTTCAGTTGCTTCAGGATAAACAAAGAAACCCGTTGCCTTTTTGTCGACTTTGCTACTATTCGTTGTCTGTCAAAATAAGGCCAAAGTTTGTAAATCACAAAGACGAATCTTTGAGGTTTAGGTAAAAAATTTGTTTATCCTGTTGATGACGCATTGTTTTTGCAGACCTTGGAAAATGCGACGTTGGTACTTATCTTGCTGAGGAATTTGTTGGCAATTTCTTGGAACCCTCAGTAGCATCTCCACGTCGGAGACCAGGTTCAACGCAGTCTAGGCTTTTTCGAAGAAGAAGATTTTATGGTCGACGTCGACGACGTGTTTCATCAACGTATGTTCACAAGATGACATTGAATGACCACAGGGAGTTTTGCTTTTCAAGCGAATTGTTTTCAATTTTTTTTTGCTTTATGCGTTTTACAGCGATAGACCCTCGACTTTTTCTGAAACAATGATAAAATTCACGTTTTACCAGGTAAAAAAGAAATGAAAGGTTGGGTACAACAACAACAACAACACAAAGTCACGTTTTTTGGTTGCATCAACTGCACGAAATATCGGTACAAGCTTTCCAACAAAAATTCTGACGAGAATCTTTTAATGCTGCAGAGGAGCTGGTTCTGCGCAAAACTCTCAAACTTGCACGGAAAAAAGGGACAGCCGCGGCAACGTCATCATGGGCAACTGCAACACGCGACAGCAGCAACAGCAACGGAGAAGACCAACAAGACCAAGGCGCTCGGTTGGAATCAATGCTCTGGCGTTTGATACATTTTTATGTTCTGCTAATTCAGATGCATGAGACAGCAGGCAAACTTTTTCCAAAACATTAATTTGAAAAAATCATCCCGTTTGAATGCGTAAATCGCTTAGAAACGTTACAAGACAATTGCAATTCCCGTACAAAATATCGTGTTAAAAATATTTGGCTTACGATAGAAGTTATGCCTAAAAACATTTCACAAACTGATTCGTTATAAAAATTATTAAAAACATGAATTTTTAAGTTTTTTATAACTCCAGCAAACAATTTTTAATACAAAAACTTGACAAAGTGTAAAATATCTGTTGCATACGCACTTCCTTTCTCAAAATCAAATCTGTCCAGTCTGATGTGTGCGAAAAGTGTTATTTGCCAGCCAACATTTGAAAATCGAGGGTTATGAAATGACTATTTAGGACTGTATATTGAAATCTCTTGCATAAATCATGTCGTCAAACATTTGCAGTGATAATGAACGGTTGGTGCATATTCCACTCCAAGAAATCTAAAAAGCGTACTTCGTAACTATAAAAAAATTGTAAAACTTGTGTCACAGTTTCGTCCGAATGCCCACCGTGACCTGCTCATCATGATGGATGAAAGTGGAAGTGTTGGAACGAAGCGATTCGAAAAAGTGAAGAGGATCGGAGCAGCCATTGTCCATCGTGAGTGAACACATAAATTCAAATATTTTAACGCCAGTGGCAAATTGGTGACATTTTTTTTATTTCGTAAGACTTTTGTCTAATAGTATAAAGGCATTTATGATTTACAACCTGTGTGGAAACACATTTCTTTTTGAGACTAATTTTTGCATTAAAAGAACCACACAAAGTTTATCACGACGGCAATTTCAGGAGCCATTTATCGCCACCTAATAGTTGAAAAGCCACGTTTTATTGAAGGACAAGAATTACATCATTGGTCCTTCCATAAAATCAAAGGCTGAGAGTTAGCGGCAGCAGCAGCCACTTCTCCGAATTGAATATTGAGCCACTTCTCTCAATCGAAAGATCACAGCTATGTTGTCACGGCCATATGACCGGAATGACCCAGGAACAATGGGTTAGGCAAGTCCTGCTAGCCAAACCCACGGTAAAGGGGCTCAGGGTCGTCCAAGGACCAAGTGGAGTGACTAAATCTTTGACTTGAGTGGTCTCGTCTTGGTATGGAGCCAGTAGAATTATCTGAGGTTGTTGGTTACCGTAAGGCATTTCGATTGCTCTAAGACAGGGGTTCCCAACCTGGGGTACATGTACCCCCAGGGGTACAATTGTCTATTCGAAGGGGTACATTTAAGGTTAACAATAGAAGAGAAAAGTATATGTATGTACCACTTTTTTCTAAATATTTACACATATATCAGTGAAAAATATTTTCAAAGATCCTTATATGCTTATTGTTAAATATATCTATGAATAATCATAATAAAATATTTCGTCATAAAAAAATTTTAGTGGTACATAATCATCTGTTGAAATGCTGGTGGGGTACATGCTAATCTGTTGAAATGCTGAAGGGGTACATGCTTATCTGCTGCAATGCCGAAGGGGTACATTGTAAGAAAAAGGTTGGGAACCCCTGCTGTAAGAGATGCATCCCCAGTGACATACCCAGAGGATGGGAAGCGGGCACGAAAATGAATGAATGAAAATGGGTACACGAGAAGGATCGATCTTTTATCAAACGTACAAACGCCCGCAGAGAAAGGTTGAGGAAGATTCAGTACCCACTTAAAAAGAAGGGGCCAGTCGGGTGTTGATTGGTAAACGTGAAATTCTAGTTTGGGTGAATTTTCAGACAGACGTGGACACAAGGAAATCTTTACTCGAAAGATAAGCAGACGAGAAAAGTCAAGCAATAACTAAAATACCAAGGAGGTTTTTCAAACGAAGAGATCCGCTTTTGCGCAAGAAACGAGATCAAGGTTTTGCAGAAATGCATGTAATAATGACTGGCTCTGCGATTTTCCACGCCTTCATCAATTTTCCACCCCTTCAAACATTTTAATGTGTATTTATATTTAAGAATTCGGTTCACTTCATCACCTGAAAAGCAGCTATAATGGCGAACTCACACGATTCTCGATCCGTCCAATGGAAAAAACAGGCTGCGATTACATTCGCCTGATGTGTCATGCCCTTTTGGCGCTTGTGAAAAGCTTGTGAAAAGCTGCCTTGCCGGTGATAAGAAAAAGACACAAATGACTTGCACTTGCATATGATGCGAGTCTTACAAAGAGTAACCCTTACTGCAACCTCACGTCAAATCTTTCCATTACCGCTAGGTTGGAAAAGCAGCTATTCCTTTCTCATAGTTACAATCCATTCAATTGACCAACCAGTTCCTCAGACTCGCCCGATGCTTTTTAGAATTGGCCAAATGACAGTTTCCTTGATAAGCATACCATTTAATCCATGCCACAAACAAACCCTATTTAAAAGTTAGTTTATCTTATTTCAGCAATACCAAGCGCAAGACCTGCCTGCATATTTGACAGTAGAGATTATACTCGTTTAACCCTCGAATTCTTTGGTTCAATTTTTGCCACACTAACCATTACGTCGGGTGTGCTGAACCCGGTTTTGAAAATTAGAAAAAATATACTTTCCTTCATCCAAAGTTTATCACAAAAACTACACTGAAAATGTAACTCCCATTCAGCAGTTTGAGCACTAACAAAGTTACTTTGTACTCTAACATCATACAATTTTTTATGAAAAGGAGGGTAGTGTAGATTTCATATATGTCTGAACTGAATTACTCATAACAAAAAAAGTTTGAGCCTGAAGAACTTCTTATGTTGAACACTAATAATACAATACATACAAGCATGCGCTGAGTGAGTTTCAGCTCTTTACAGCCACCCGGCGCTTGGCCCCCCTCTAATCACAACGCCGGGTTTGCGTGCGTAAGCCACCTCACACTAACCATTACGTCGGGTCCGCGTGACCCGAACTCACTCACTTTGCAAAATCGAAAGAGCGAGGATGACCACAAGGGCACCTTTTAACATGTCGCACAAAAAAATGAAGCTACTGAAGCGTGGAAAGCGCTCCGACGCGTGCTTACGTTGGTATCACGTGGTCACCGTATTTGACTAGGGTTTAATAAACCCACCAAATCAATCCAGGGTAAACAGTAGGTATAGACAGGATTCTGGAACTGATAGTTAAATCACAATCTGATTTTAACATAAGGAAATGCGTGATGGACCATGTCCATCGTTCCTATCTACCCTTGCTCCAAAATTTTTTAAAAATCTTTCCGACTACTCTTCACGTTTCCATACAAACGTTCAACTACCTTCCTGTAAAACACAATCCTTGCATAATTCTTTTTTTCATAAAGGCTCAAAACTCTGGAATGCTCTACCCACTTACCTTAATAATTTAAGTTCAAGCCAATTCTGCTCTAAAGTATCTGATTTATTCCTTACCAAAAAAGCTAATACTTGGCATTTGCACGGTTGCAATAGTAACGCAACTGCTATCTTGAGTATGCTTCGTTTAGCACATATTAAATTGAACATTGATGGCGGCCACAATCAGATCTGTCAATGCGGTGCTATTAAGACTGAAGTTCACATGTTTCTTGAGTGTCCTTTCACCTGTGCGTCACGCCGAATGTTGTTTACAAATGTCTCTAAGATTCTCGCCGAGGAAAATGTGTTTTCCTACTCTGAGTTTGCTGCATTGAATCCAGCTGAATTGGTCGAAATAATTATCTTCGGACACCTTAAACCTTCTAAAATTCCGTCACTGCGCTTGTTTAGACAAACGTGTTTGTTTTTGTCCAGAAATACACCCTTTTAATATGAACTCGTTTTCTGTTTTTATTGTTTCATTTGTGTGTACGTGTGTCATTTTTTTTTCTGTGTTTTTGCGTTGCCAATGAGCTCTTCAGGCCTTGGCCTGCCTTCATTGGCTGTTTGTCAATAAATTCAATTCAATTCAATAGATTTCCTGTGATAAATGGTCCTATTTATTTTAATTGTTAGCTACGATTTTATTGTAAACTGACCATCGTGTTGCGTAATAAACCAACAACAATTGCAATGAGCAGCGTCCAAGAGCAGCTAGCGCATACCGCACTACCACAGATTGTATTACTCTGCAGGTCTCCTGACTCCAATGGTGTGTACGGAATCAAACACGCGCACTTTTATTTTGTTTTATTCGTGTCTGGCGGTATAGGCATGTTTGACAGATTAAACTCTCTCGTATGCAATGACAGATTTAAACTCCCAGTGGTGACTCCAGGAGGTTGGCGACTCCGGCACACCGGAGTTATTATGAAAGAGTTGAATACAATTTGACTTATTTACGTTTTGCTTCTTTTGATGCGCCTTATAATCCGGTACGCCTTATATATGAAAAACAAAAACAGCTAGCATTCAATGTTTGATACTGCGCCTTATAATCCGGTGCGCCTTATGGTCCCGAAAATACGGTAATTAGCAAACATTGCTAAGTTGTCCCAAAATAGAGTAGTGCAGTTAGTGGATTATTGATGTTAATCGTTGCGTCCAGTTAGGCCTTAAATAGCCGATTTGAGATACAAAATGTTATTAATCTAAACATGTGACATTTACCAGCAGATTTACAAGTCTTGACATCAGCAAGGTTTATGCACACTTATTTCGGCCAGTATAAACCCAATGCGCACGCTTTATAAGTATATTTCAATTAGCTCATCGTAAAATTTGTCAATTTGCGCTAATGAAAGGAAACGTTCATCGCGGCGCAATTCCTTGACCGGGCGTCATGTTTGCTGCTTCGGTAATAGTGTTTTCATAACTGAACAATGAGGTCAGTGGTGCATCAGCAAGTCTTTGTCGTTGCAATACACCGGCTTACGCTTGCCCGCTTCACAAGACACACAAATCAAGCCCGGATAATTAATTGAACTTTGATATCAAATTCATACCGATACCCTTGTTCCATTCTGATGGGAACCGTTGACCTCCCGCTTCACCGCTTTTCTACAATTTACACTGAAACGCACGGGTGTCGGAAGGATTTTCTCCAGGGGGGGGGGGGG
>Ga0210059_1009882_pt1 | contig 14808 bp, 11 predicted proteins | sample Ectturendosymbi2_FD_188042 | JGI IMG/M metagenome (GOLD analysis project Ga0210059, IMG submission 188042) | Ecteinascidia turbinata endosymbiont from Florida, USA - Sample 2 (SPAdes) (version 2) | ecosystem: Host-associated > Tunicates > Ascidians > Unclassified | place: Key West, Florida...
CCCCCCCCCCTCCCCCGCCTGGTACGCCTATGTATGTACATTCAAATAACCAGTCTCCACAAAGGGGATGAGTTAAGCTTATTGCTGATTGATTCAAACCTGTCCCCTTTTTTGAGACAAGTTCCTCGGGAAAAATAGTTATTGTATTGATGACGACGTATGTTTGACGATGATCAAAACTTTGTCAATGCAATGGCTAGTTTTTCAGGTTCTGTACATACATCTTTCACATTATCACTCAAAATTTGGTATCAATATCAGCTCATGTAGAAAAAACGGTATCAAAGTTGTACATTTGCTGCACGTTTTCGAGATACCAGCTGACTGCACTCTGCTTTAATTACTTGCAGTGAATCAAAATTATACATATCCATTTTCAAGAAAGTAGTCTACACAGAGGTGAACTAGTTGCTTCTATCAGAAAATGCTTTTACTGTTTTTGAAAATGGAGTTCACATCACATTGCGCAATTTAATCTTTAAATCCTGGAATAAGACTTCAGGACTGAGCAGGCGTAATGTTGCGTGAAATCAATTTCCTATTAAGAAGTTGGAAACCACTGTTGGAGGAGGCAGAGGTGCAGCAGGTGAAAGTGCGTCACCAAAATTTGACTTGTAGAAAATCCGAGCAAATCCCGGAACATTCAGGCACAGATGGTTCGACACCTTTGTTCTGATTGTGTGGTGAAAAAAAACACACGAGAACCGTTGTTGGAGGTCACCATCTTCTTTGTGTTTTGTGTGATCTCCAAAAAAAGGTCTTCATGTTTGTTTTTCGGGGAAGTTCGAGGAAATTCAGGCAAAATTCCTTCGCACCCTCAAAAATGAGCTTGCCCTTGTAGCTACGTTGGAAAAAGTGGTTTTATTTTGTTTTATCGCAACATGCATCATAATGCTTTTCAAAACGTGTCTGACGAGGCCACAATGTTCTTCATACCTATGTTCACAAAAGTTCTGGTAAGGAATCATATGTTGAGAGTTATATATCGATTGTTCTTGCGAACTAATAGGAAAATCCTTTGTAGAAGCTGAATGATGTTAACATGACTAGACACAGAGATTAATTTAAAACAACCGTAATTCAGCTATGCGGAAAAGCGACCACATCAAGCCCAACTGCAAACAAAAGACTTCAAAGAGGTAAATCAACTGAAAAAGGCTGTGGCAGCAAGAACACAACGTCACAGTGAACTAAGAAATGACTCAACTTTTTTTCATTGGTGATGCATTGTTTTTCGGTTGTGTTAACGATTAGAGCATGTATACATTTTCCCGATGGTTTTGACTCATTACGATATGCACGTGTAAAACCTTGTCGAAAATAAAGGTGTGTTTTGTTGAAATTGCATTTGTGTTTTCTCAAAGTTCAAATTTGTCAGGAAAAAGTGAAACCTGTACAGATAAGGTTCTTGCAAAACAGTTTGAGCAAGATGCTCGTATTTCCTTGGATTTGAAACCGAGGACACACCTTGATCAAAATCAAAGCTCTTAATAATGCAACGTTTTAAAAACCTGGATCACCTCACTCTCAAAGCACTCCACATTTAGTGCGAAACTTTACATCGGGAGATACGACAATTAATGAGACGGGATATACAGAAATTGCACTAATGGGAAAGATTTTGTTGGTTGGTTCTTAAAACTAAGACAAAACGCAAAAAAAGCTTTTTCTTGAAGATTACATCAAAGGTCCAGAGCCGGCGCTAGGCCGTTTTTAGTGGTACGGCCAAGGTTAGCAAAATCGTGGGTCATGGGAACTACTGCTCCCCAAAGCAAACGGTTCTTTTGCGACTCCGTATTCTATCGAAAAGATTATTTTTTCTAGCAGTTCATAGTAAACGATGCCCGCTAAGGCTTTTTTACTAGTGGCATAACTGACGGGCGGCATAGGCACGAATCATCCCCCACACTGGCAAGCTGATTGTAAAAACCGGGCCGCAACTGCGGTTATGTGTCGGTTTTAGTATTTTTATTGGTTTTCAAGATGTTTTTAATTTTTTGCATTTTCGGAGTATTATCCGGTGATTTACGGTTTTGGTATAGCCCGCCACGACATCCAGAGTTTCACTATCATTTCTTTACTTTTTTTCGGAGTTTTGGCTAGTGGGTCTCCTACGGTGACCAGTGGGCCACTTTCCGTTCAGTTTTCCCCAGGCTTACACACGTAGTTACACCACTGCTTTCTTCCACAGCGCTGTTGCGGATCTAAATCCAAAATCTAACCTGAACTGAAAGCTTGAACTAAAGATTTACTGCGGAAATGCTATTCTTTACCCAGCAGTTTGAAAATATTGGAGAGAACATTGCTCTCGACTATTCTACTGTACAACATCTCGAATTCTGGAAAATGGAAAACATTGCCTGCAATGCACACTACAATGTTGTTGCTCCATCCCTTCGGCAATTGAGTAAAAAGACATAAAAATAAAAACTTTGTCGGCTCGTAACATAACTTAAACTTAGTCTTCCACTAAGTTTAGGTTATGTTACGAGCGGACACAGTTCTCAAACTGCTCACAAAACTAAACTAATTTTTCATTCTGACCCCTCTACTAGAAACAGAATTTTCACCAATTTTGTCTAAATCATCTCTGTCAACTTGTTCTTCATGAACATATAAAATCATGAAATCGTTAAGATATGGTTGTTCTCAGGGCTTCTGAATGAAACCTTACCAGGAGATATGAAAACCGATACCTGCACTCCTAACTTCAGGAGCCCTCGACAAAACTTGTATAGCTTGTTTATGTAGTAATCAGAATAGATAAAACAGTTAACAAGCTCAGATATACAAATAGATTAATTGGTATGCGACCAACTGGCTTTGCACCTGTACTTTTGGGCTTAATTGCAGAAAAATTTAACCTGCGCAATTTAAATTTTCCTCGGATTTCGAGGCTATTTTGAGGTTCAAGCCACTCATCTGCCAGTCGGTACGCACGAACCCCATCAAAATTGCAGAAAAGGTGCATTTTGGTGTTTTACATCATCATACCCAATTCCAAGCCAAAATGTTCGCAGGAAGATTTTATTTGGACAAAAAAGTAAAATCTCCACTTGGTGGCTGAGCATTTTTCAGTCTATGTTTTTGGCCATAACTTCCCAACCTGTGAGACTTGCAGCCTTGAGCTATCAATAAAATTTTCCCAGGAAAAAAACAAAACGCAAAAAAATTAAAAAGTGTTCAAAACGTTTTGGATAATCCAGATCCGGATCCGGCTTGAGCAAAAATGAAATCCAATCCGGCTCCGGATCCTAAAAAATCTCATAAATCGGCCGGATCGGACTCCGAAAATCCGGATCCGGAACAACACTGTAGCCTTCCCAGGCTCTCCATGGCTTCAATTCAGCTTCCTGAACATTGTAAGCCGTCACATTAGGCTAGAAGTAAAATTGCTTATGCGGTTAGAATAATCACATCGAAACAACAAAAATTTTCTCAGTCCGATCCAGTCCGGGTCCACCAATTTTCAAAAAAAATTGCACTCCGATCCAGTCCTGCTCGCCCCAAATTTTGCTTCAGTCCTGATCCAGTCCGATTCAGTCCTGATCCGATTCAAGCAAAGTATCAGGTCTCCATGTATGCCAGTTGGGTAAACTTGAACCTTGAAATGCAGCATAGCACGACTAGACAGGCAGAACAGAAAACTTGTGCCAATCTTGACCATCACTGAAGCAAAAATGCTCTTTTCTTTGTGTGCAAACGCACTGCGTTTGTCAATCAAGAACTCAGGGATTTTGCAAAAATGACTCTGACTCGAGGATCGAGTCATTGACTGTGACTCGAGTGGAGTCGATTGATTCTGTGAAAAACCTGACTCGTGTCGAGTCACCAATTTGCTGAACGTGACTCAAGTCCAGTAGGAGTCACCAAAATCTTGACTCGAGTCGAGATATTAACTCGTGTCACGCTATCACTGGTCGGAAGAAAAATGTCCTACGCCAATTCCGACTCCTAGCTTCCAAAATTAACCGACTCCGACACCAATACCGATTTCGACCTTTCTGAAATTTCTGATTCCGACTCCTTAATATAACTTGAATGATAACTGGCGGTCAACAATTTTGTTGCAACTAGTAAAGAATGAAAATCCTTTTGCACAGCAACAATTCTTAGTTTCACGAAGATGATGATGATGATGTATATTGTTCGGAGAAACGAAGTTCATAGGGCAAACTCACACTTTCTGTAAGGCGCAGGTTGATGAAAACGTACAAAACAGAACGTTTTTTAGCGGCATTGGAGGCTAATTGACAGCGTCCAAACACTCATTTTGCAGAACGTTTTGCAACGGCGGTGGAGGCAGAACCGCGCGTTGGAGACACATTCTTAGCAAGAAAATTGTTCAAAGAAATTATACAATTTCAGCCCGTACGAGCTAGGATTTTCCACGTACTATTTCGATGCAAAAATGATTCAATTGAACAAACGGTGTCAGATGAGAAATCCCTCTCGGACAAGTCGGTTATCAGATGGAGATGAGAACTGAAGAAAGCACAATTGGATCTTTCCACGTTTTTTGGTTTAGAGGAATCCCCTTCAGCAAAACCCAAGTTTTGTTTGTGCATTATAATGGCCTGGACGGCGGATGCTGGACAGCAGCAGTGCCCTTTGAGTTGAATGATGTAACCTATATCAGTCATGGCCTGTACATTCCACTGCACCCACACGTAGAAATGCTTGTGCTATCAGATGTAAGAAAGGTTTGGTGACAGTGAATTGGCGTAGAGTTGGAATGTTTACAGCTGTTCACCAATACTTTGTGTGTTATGTGTGCAGAAACATCAAAAGACTGTTTCGACTACATCACATGAGGTGAGGTCCTACAAACTAAGATTTTGTTTCTGTATTTTGGGAGGCCAGCTTTGAATTGGGAGGCCAGCTTTGAAATACCTGAATTCCTAGGGAATTTGAAATGTTTTTCTTCCATAACAAATTAAGAAGAACAATAAATGTTAGTCTTTTTGTCTGAATCACAACATTATCCAAGAAGACCATTGGTTTTAAAAAAGGCAGTGGCTCCAGGTCCACCTGTGGACCATTTTATTTAAAACTTACATGTCCGCTGCCTTTAATGTGACAGTGACACATGATATCTTTAGGATGCTTTTTTTAAGTCTTTGGCATAAGCTGACCAAGGCTCAAACCCAGCAAGCCTACCAGCTTTGGTGGTGCATGCTTAACCATCTGTGCCACTTTGCTGGTTTTAGCCATAAAGATTAGTTTTTTATCCACAGTGTAGAGGGTAGTAAAACCATTTCATATGATCAGCTAATCCTCGTGTAAGTGTGTTTTATTTTTCTGAAAAAAGAGTCAAACTGATCGTAATGGTATAGAAATGGTAATGCTCCACAGTGAAGGAAATGTGCAAAGGGCAGAAATAATTCTGTTTTTATATGCATGTTATTCCAATGTGTTACGGTAACCCGACCCTGTGGGGTGAGAATAAAATAGGGTAGAAATAAATTTATTGGCTGAATGTGTGTTTGTATGACATATACATCGAATTTTTGGAAGTTTCTTGATTGGGTTATGAGTTTTGGGCAGTTTTTTTCAAAGGAAAATGTTAGGTACATGGTATAGACTTGTAGGGACCTGATTTCTCTGATTTTAGGGACCCTATGATAATTTCCTTTGATTTTGGAGACCCAATTTTCAATTCTAGTGACCCGAATCGGGCCTCTGAAATACCTTAACAAAACCCTAAACTTTGGGGTTTCCATTTTCATCTTATGTGAAGTATTAAACCAAGTTATTGAACCGGCTTGCTTATTATAATAAATACTACGGCCAAAGCAAATGATACAACTGACATCTTGCAAACGTTTCGATAACAACTGTTATCATCTTCAGTGCATAGCAATGCTATGCAGTTGTTATCGAAACATTTGCAAGATGTCAATTGTATCGTTTGCTTTGGCCGTAGTATTTATTATAAGGCTATTTAGCACTTCCGCTTTTCGTGTACCAAGGCTTGCTTATTATTTGGTAACGAACCAGTAGTTGTGGTTTTGCACTGCAGCATAATGGATGATATGGAGCTGCTTTTTATAGGCTAGCATCTATTTTGTGGCTTAAATGTTTTGCCAAATTCTTGTTCATCATGTGTTGTTTACTTCCCAGGTTTTTTGTAAAAGAGAGACCTTGCGTGCCAAGTACGTTGGCATGGTTTCTTCATGTTTTTTCACCTCCTAATAAATTTAACCAAATTGTAATTTAAAGAAACAAAATTGCATAAACCGTTGATTGTTGTTATTGAACACACATTTTCTTGTTAATTGGGCAGCTTTTGTTGAAAAAACACATCTGGTGCTAGAACGTTTTTGATGTTTTGTGTTTTGTAACGAAAATGCATATTGCACAAAGAGATTGCAGAAAGAACTGACTGATTTTGTTGAGTGCATCATTTTTCAAGATTTTTGGTTTGGGAGTTTTAGAAATTTTAGCAAAATCACTTTTATTGAAAAGAACAAACATTTTATTTTTTGGGAGTTTGTGTGATTTCACGCACTTATCATTAACAAATGTCTCACATAGCTCCAAATAGCCATGTATCAAATGAAATTTATTACGTAACATCTGTAAATACTCTTAGGGTAAAAATCAAGTATATTGCATAACTTACTTTGTTACTGAGGATGTTACCTGATTTTTTAGTTTTCAATGTTCTACTGATTTACATAAAACAAAGTCACTGTGTAACCTTTGTTTTTTTAATTCAAATGTGAATAATATTTCTGAACAGTTTCTCAACCTTGTTCCACATAATCATCTCAAAAGTTATGTTTGTCCTTTCTGGGACATATGAACTTTAAAAAAAATTTTGGCACTAGTTTTTATCAGTCAATGAAAGGCTCCTATTAAAGCTCATTGTCAAATTGCCTTCCTTAAACATTAAATTGCTACACTATGAGGCTTAGTCGCTGTATTAGTAATTAGTGGTTTAGAGCATATTTTTTTGGATAATTCATTTGTGTATGCTTTGCAGAACTATAAGTTTTGTTGCTTGACGAAATGAGAAAATGAAATTTATTCACTTTTTATTCAACATGATTTTTTCATTAAAATTATCCAATTAAACTGGAATGTGAAAAATTGTAATCAGAACTAGTGCAATGGAGTGTGTGCAAGTACTGCACAGTTCTACATAATCATGAAATGTTTTTAAAGTGTGTTGATATCATAATGTTCTTAATGTTATTTTTGTGAATAATAAAATTGAAGTTGGTACGCTCAGAAAAACAGTGAAAATATACCACGTTCACATAACCAGTTAAATTTAACGACAAGAAAACTAGTGGAAGAAACATAATAAAAATATATCACCTTCATATAAGCAAACAACAGCTTGCAAAAATGAATGATTAACCATGCAACAGTGAAAAATGTTTGTTTTGTTCTATATATCAAGACAATTTATCACTCCTGATTAAGATGTTTCTGAGTGAGATCCTTTTTGTTAAGAAAAGTCTGTCTGGTTTGCATGTCCATGAGTCTTATCAAATAATTGCTTGAAGAAAGTAAAGCAACTACCGCATAAAAACAAAATAGTGGAAACGTAAAATTAATATTAAGTGGGACACTGAGTTAAACATGAAACAAAACAAATCTAACAATGTGCTGCATTCGCATGGTGATATATTGTATTGTGTTACGCCTTCACTTCCACACACAAGGCGCTAGACTTCAAACATGCATTGTAGTAACAAGTTACACACAAATAAGTGAAAGAGCACGAAGATATATACGTGTCAGTAGTATAGAGTGTAAACGCTTGATGGTGCTAATGCATTTACTTTGATTAAACACAAACTTTTAGGACACATGCCTGAATGATGCCATCATGGTTGTTAAAATGTAGTATTGCGATGAATTCAAAGTACATCAATTTATAAATTGCATGAGGGAGTCAGAGGGTGTGAAGGACCAAAGGTCATTTGGGCTGCAGACCTACGAAGTGGTAAGCTACTTATAGTGTAAGGGGAACAGTGCATAATAGTGAATAAAAGTCTTTTGTTTTGGTATGAAATAGTGTGTAATGCAGTTATACGTTTTTTTGAAGTAAAAATTCGTTGCAGGCAAGGCCAAGCCACCAGAAGAAAATGGTTCAAAGTTGTCAAATTAAACATTTGCTGTTTTAACACACTCAAAATGATAGTTGTGAGAATCATTGAATGAATGCTGTGGGGAGTATTGTGCAATTTATTTATTTTTATGCTGTACACAGAAAGGGAGATGGAATGCAGTATGAAAGCCACATATTATCAATTGTTTGATTGAATATTTCCTACAATGACTTTAAAATCAGTCAGCTTTGTGCTGAATAATTAGCTAATCTACTATAGAAAATAAGGTTTGTTTCACACAAAAATTGAAATTTTATCATTTGAGCAATTGGACATTATGTATTTTGTCCAATGAGTAATGATGAATAAACATGTATGCAGAAATCTTTCTAAGGAAGTGTTATGGTTGTGCCCCAGCACAGCTTGTGGGTTTAATATGAATTAAATCTTTTGATTGAAGATTTTAATATCATAATCAAAGGGCCATTGTGAGAAGCAGAATAGATATAATCCGCAACAGTGATTTCAAATGATCTGGAAATGATTGGAAATTGTTGTTCACTTTTCTGAAACCTGTAATCTGATTTTAAAAGTTTTATAGTTGTTTCTTGAGTATGTTGAAAGAAGGAAGATAGTTTTAGAGACTCTATCTTAGTTGTTAAATTGTTACCCAGAAATTGAATTATTTTTGGAAAAACAAAATTTTTTGAATTATATGTTCATGAAGTATTTCAATTATATTTGATATTCCACTCTACTTATTAAGTTATTTTGTTTGGTTATGATTTCATATTTCTCAATGTCATTCCAAGTAGCATTTCAGCAACTTCTTGAACCATGTTTTGTATGATTGTAATACATCACTATTGAAGGAAAACCGTTCATTAACAGTTCATCATGATTTTTTGAAGTTGTTTACGTGATAGCTGAGCTCTAACACTTGGCTCCTATCAAAGGGACTGCAAAAACACAGAAAGCTGAATTCACCAGGTGCAACACATTATTGGGTTGTTGCTAGTTTGTACATGCAGTCAAAACTGTTGAGGCCTCTCTGTCGCTGCTGTGACACACGTGCGATGCACTCCGAATGGTGTGTGCACTAATAATAGCTGCTATGTGTATTTGGTGTGAACAAGCATTTAACAGAGTGAGCATGCCGTGTGATCTCTACTGTTGCTTTCTGCGAGAGTGTGAAAGTTTGCTCGATTGCTGCTCAGGCCCTCCGATTGCAACAGAGCGAACAGTAAAGCAATGCACCAGGAACTACTACATTCGCTCATCATCATACAAAATTTTACATCACAAGACAAAAATAAAAATTATTAAGAAGTATTAGACAATAGACATGAGTGTATGAAAAGCTGGATGAAGATGCACATCACAGAATAAAAGCATACAAGCGTTTTTATTGACAATAGCTGCTTTCAATATGTGGCCTATATTGCTTTCAAGGATTAATCCTGGTAAAGTTGCTTGTCACGACAATCAAAAACAATCTAGGCTACTGCAAAAAGAACGAAGGTTCCTGTGTTGAACCTTCTTATCATGTTACTGCTATCACCACGGTATGTTGAATATTGTAATAAATACACTGTATGGCAGGCTCCTGTTTTCATCGTGAAAAGTAAAAAGCATATTTTTTCTGTTAGAAACTGACCAGGAAGTCTTGTCACCTGTAAGACATGAATATCAACTGATTTTGTCTCCTGTTCGTGGTCCAGCATTGACCGTCGTCCTCAAAATAGACATGTTAGACATGTTATGGTCCAGTTCAGAATGTCCAGGTTGCATGGTTTGAAAATTCTTGCTTCCCAGACAAATATTAGACTACTTCGAGTGTTTCTTTGTGTCGATGCAGGACGATTTTTCATGTCCACTGTTCTACTTTTGCTCTGTACCATTTACTCTGATGACTATTGAGCTAGTAGATGCAGTATTCTGCTTGTGTAAATCCCCTGCGGCAATGGCAGCGATTTATTAGCTGTGACATGAAAGCCACACGCAAACTGCAATCTCTCCATGAGGTGGTAATTCGATACTGAAACGTCACTTCGCTCACAAAAAAACAATAAAAACTGGTCGAGGAATCCAACCGATATTCCCTGGATGTTGCTGACATCTCTTCGACCAAGCGTCGTGGTTCTTACACTGTTGAGCTGGACTATGGATGGAAACTGAACGGCTCAGGCGTTGAGCCAGCAAAGGTTGAAGTCGAAATTAACGAAAGGGTTGAACTTAACGAATTCACAATCCTTTTTGGAGACTTCAATGGACATGTCGGGAGCTAGGCAGGTGTGTGAAGGGATGTGATTGGCCGACATGATGGTACTGACGTAAATGACAATGGAAGACCCATGCTGTAACTGTGCTGCAACAACGCACTGTGCATCATGAGCACTTTCTTCCGACACAGATTTGCACAAGTACACCTGGTGCATAGATTTCTTTGGTCAACGGTCGCTCATTGATTTCTGCTTTGTTTCAGCTGACTTGTTGCGTTCAGTGTTGGAGGTTCGTGTCAAAAGGGTTGCATAATTGTCGACCGATCAAAATCGCCATGTCTGCCACTTGCATCTGATAAAACATCCAGGGCCTGCACAAACGCGCAGCACCAGGAAAACCTACCGAAAAAGTGGGAGACCCAAGCGGACAAATATGTAGAAAAAATCTTTGCAGACAGTGTGTCGTGAACGTGAGTTTTAGTAAGTTGATGTGATCTAACGCATTTGAATCACAAAAGAAACTGCTATCACTGCAGGCGAAGTCCTAGCTGTCACAACGCTGCAGGCTGCGACGAAATCCGACCTGAAATGTTCAAAGGCGTGAATCGAGAAGTTCTTTGGCTGACTCGCGTGTGTTAGGCGGCCTGGTCTTCCGGAAGAGCAGCAACAAATTGGCTACCTGGGGTGATTATCCCCATACAAGAAAAGGGAGACAGAAGTGAATGCACCCAGTACCGGAAAATTTTTTTCTTCAGCCTTCCTGGAAAAGTATATGCCAAGTGCGTGGAAAAACGATGCGTTGAAATAATTGAACCAAAGCTTGATGATACCCTGTACGTGTTTCGTCCTGGCCGCATCAACACAGATCAAATTTTCACTCTCCAGCAAATTTTCGAGAAATCTTGGGAGTGTCTCAAATACGTCTACGCATGTTTTGTGTACTTTAAAAAATATTACCACTGTAGGTCGCTCGTGAAAAGCTTTGGGGATTGTTACGGGAGTGCAGTGTTGACGTCGACTTTCTACTGGCCGTCAATTAAGTTACTGTACTTCTGCTCAGAAGTTTGTGTTGTCGGCGGTCTTAAATCACAACGGTTCAGTGTTCACCGTTGGTGTTGGACACCCAAAAGGGTGTGTGCTGTCACCACTCGATGTGTCCTGAATGCCTACAAAAGATTGGCAGGACAAACCCTGCTGGCTACACCTACAGGTAGTGGCGTAACTGACATGGCGGCAAGGGGGCGAGCCGCTCCACCTAGCATGCTAAATGTAAAAACTGCGCCCTTGCTAGTTGAAATGTTGATATTTAGTATTCTTTAGGTTGTTGTTTATTTCGTTTTTTCAGTGTTTTTTTTTTTTGGCTAGTATAGACATCCACGATATCCAGATATTCACTATCATTTCTTGAATTTTTTCTGAATTTTGCCTAGTGGACCCCTTTCAGCTAATATTTCCCCCCCTGGCTCAAACCTCGAGTTAAGCCACTGCCAAGGGGAAAGCGGGTTTGCAACAGACCTAATTTTCATTATCGTCTCTTCGCATCAGCTTTGGCTCTGCGGATGTTTCCGGTGAACACTGTTTCGCAGTGAGATCATTCTTTTCTGTGGAGTTCAATTCTGTTACTGACTGTTTTTGGCATCATACCGTATCTTTTCCATTTATATTGCTATTCGTTCGCTTTAAACATCCGTTTTAGATCTTTTTGTTGCTATCGTTGGTAAGAATCGAAACAAAGACCGGCAGAACAATTGATCACACCGCTGTAATCGATAACTTTTTTGGGTGTGATCACCCAACGTTGAGGTTCATCACGTCATATTTTCGTGGGGGGAGAGAATAATTGTAATTTGTTCCACTATTTTCGTGGTGCGGGACAAAATGTTTGTAACTTGTTGTTGTATCTTAGAAGTAAGCATGATTTTGAAAACTTCGAAAGGAAAATTGCCCGGTTCCCACCCCAAGGTTGCGATCCTAGTTTCGTCCATCTCTCGTGAACAACAACTCTATCGTGTTAGGTTTTGTCTTCTTCCCTTCGCTTACATTGGTCAGATGCAGTGGCAGTGCAAATGAACTTCTTACTTGAAAGACCTGCTATATTAGGCTGGGATTAAATGAAAGCGACCTGACATGCAATCCCTTCATTCCCATCAACACATGGCAAGACATTTGCAAGAGTTATTTGAAGAAGCCTAAGAACATTACAAATTTAGCTTCACACATACTTTTTTTTTGCTTCAAGGTTGTCTAGTTGCTGCAAGTTGCGTTTGTGTCTTGCTGTAAAACTCCTGCAGAGCATGACGCCGCTCACTGCTCGTCAGCGCGAGCTTCAGAATCGTTTGAAGAAATTGCAGAATGCGTACGTTGATTTAACTTATTTGATTTTCCGTGCAAATTGCTCTTAGCTAGTACTTTAGGATTATGTTGACATTGTTCGCGTTTGTTTTGACAAGTGAATCTTGGTTGATGTTCCAAACCCAAAAATGATTTACTTTTTTGTCGAAACAAGAGTAAATTATGAGCGAATAAGGTATTTTGCTGAAATAGGAAAATAATTATTTTCGAAATTTCATGCCCTCTTCAAAACCAATGCGATAATATTATATTACAATGCTGGGACACATTTAATCAATCGGCGGCTTTGATGATAAAAGCAATCGCAAGTGGCTCTGCAGCAATCCCGTTCATCTCTGCCAAAAGGAACTCCCTATGCCCGTTTCCTTTGTTGATATTTTGCAAGTGTGCGTTCCAGTGCGTTTTAAATTGATGTTGCAACTTGCAAGAATATATCGCCATGTCTTGCATGCTACTTTATTCTATTACACGTCTTTTCTAAATCTTTTCATTCAGACAAGATCTGCCTCGCACACTTCAAGGCATTGTGAGAGTATCATGTACGACGAATGGCACTTCCACGAATGGCGATTCCTTCGTTTTTGACCTTGCGGTGCGTGTGGATACGTTAGCCTCCAAACGATTTGCCTTTCTACGTAGCGACTGAATTGTGCACTATGAAGAACTCTTAGTTTACGTCCATGCTTCCCATTGGGTGCATTTTTTGTTCCCTGATCCTTATTCGTGTATTGTTCTTTTTGGTGTGAGGCTTCAAAAAACTTTTCCACTGAAAAAATCTTCGTCGAAAATCATCATTTTTGTGGCTTAGATTCGCCATCAAAATTGAAAACCGTTGTCACAGAGCTAAATTTTGCATCTACAGTGTTTGCCTAGGCCCTTGTTTTGAAATGAACTTGATGGTATTTCTGTACAATTTTATTTTTCGATGGCAGGATTTTCTGAATAATATTAAATTTCACATGAGCGTGCTACCGAAAAAGACTGAATTTGTTTTTGTGTTGAAAGAACGAACAATAGATGATTCATTTCAGGAGTTACGGAAAAAATCGCTTGAAATCTTGATCGAAAACTACGGGAAAGAGACGGTGACTTTGACTCAATGCCTGTTTTTGGAGAGCTCTGAAAATTTTACTTTATCTGACATCGCTGGATGCACTCTTCCCGAACCTGTTGATCACGAAATTTTGCCAGGTTTGCAGAAATTTTCGATGCCGTGAAATGGAATTGGCGCTGAAATTTTGTTTATTTTTCCCACATAACTTTTTGAACTCTGACTCTGACAACCTGCTGCTCGTCTATTTTTCAGCAGTGGCGTGATTGTAATACTCGATTGTTTCTGATGACAATCTTCATGGTTGTACCAATGAAAGCCTTGCTGCGATGTAGTTTTGCTCAATTCATTCAGTTCAGTCAAACTGTTTTCGTTATCCCCATTCAAATGCTTTTGCCTTTTTCTTGTCGCAACATTTGTTGCAGAAGACTTGTTGCACATGCTGTCTCCCTTTTTTAGGCACGACCTACCATGTCCGTGTGACTTGTCGTTTGCCGCCCGGTGTCGGTTACTCCAGCACTACCGTGTTTTTTGATTTCCGCACGCTCGAGTCGCCATCGTTGTTACTAATGCGAACCATCGAATGCAAAAGGTCAGACGACCTTACAAGAGAGCTGAGAGCTGAAGCGCCTTTCGAAAGACAAAAACCTCCGCCGACTGTTACTTGCGAAGAGACCTTACCTGGAGAACCATATCCATAGTGAGTGAGCTTTGCTTGATTGTGTGCTATTTCACATTCATTGCGTCTCTGGTTGCAAACTCAAAATCTTCAGATGGGTTTTGAGACTAGAGGTTACAATACTGTACAACGCAACTGGTAATTTGCCACGTCATCAATTCGACGCAAGAGTCTTTTCAAGTGACGAGAACACTATTTTGAATGCAGCCAGAATATGGGCTCTCATAAAGAGATCTGGGTGTATTTTGACTTGTAAAACTTCAAAAGTTTGTTTGTTATACGTTTTATCTGAATAAGTTTTAGGGCGAATGTGTAGCAGACACTTATGGTCTGTACATGAATGAAAAATAAAGCTACAACGTGCGACAGTCACCACAAACACAATAGTGCCAATACGTAATAATAACAAGTCACTGTGATAGTCACCACAAACGAATT
>Ga0210059_1009883_pt1 | contig 14807 bp, 8 predicted proteins | sample Ectturendosymbi2_FD_188042 | JGI IMG/M metagenome (GOLD analysis project Ga0210059, IMG submission 188042) | Ecteinascidia turbinata endosymbiont from Florida, USA - Sample 2 (SPAdes) (version 2) | ecosystem: Host-associated > Tunicates > Ascidians > Unclassified | place: Key West, Florida...
TTTTGTACCTCATTAATTAGTTTTTGTAACTTTTTCACTTTTTTATTACTACTTTTTAATCTCTTTGTATTGCTAAAAATACTCTAACCACACCAAATTCCTTTACTTAAATTCGATCCACTCATCTATGTATACACAGGCATGCGCTTTCAACTGTACATTTCTTCACCCTGTTCTGCGTTCATTCGTTTTTTGCTTTTATTTTCATAATGCCTGTTCGATTTCCAACTGTTGTTTCTCAACACTAGGCTAAACGGGGTTGGTTGACTAGAGATGACCGCCACGGTCTTTCGCCAATCCTATACGACACAGCGTCCGTCTTTGTTCACTGATCAGATATTGTGCCATTGTGTTTTCATTTGCTCTAATTTTCGCTAATGGTTGGTTTACTGCATGCGATGGCTTTTATGGTGCTTCTGCTTGTTGGCTGAGTCACATGAAACAATAAACCATTACCATTACCATAGACGCGGGCAGCACGTCGAACTTTGCTCGCATGGCAACGGACGCAACCAAGCGTAAATATTATTGCAAGTGTAAACACTTTCTCACGCTCAGCTTGACTTGGCTCAGCCTTGCTTGGCCCCAATGTAAACCAGCCTTTAGACCCCTGCTCTAGAGCTAGAGAGCTGTTCAAACCCTCTGCGACAGTGTTTTTCAACCGGGGTTCCGCGGAAAATACTACGAAAAACTCAAGAAGACGACAACTTACTAAAAAACAATAAAACGAATATTAAAACCGAAATATAAGTTTAGTGGGTGCTTGATTTTAATTATATTTAGCTGGCCAGGGGAGTCAAATCGGCCATATACCCTCTATTACTCCACTGCATCTGCAACAAACGCTTAAAATAATGATTAGTGCAAGTTTTTGTTGCAGTAACAAAGTGAGAAAGTTGCAATTATTTTCAACGAAAGTTGCATTTATGCGCAAACATTGCAATCGACAGTAATTTACTCTAGCGATATATTTACAAAAATGCTAAATGTTTCCAAACATTTTTTGGGGAGAAATGGCGTCGTGCTTGGCTGGGGTTCTAAAAGTTCTGGCTTGCAAACGAACTGTTTCGTCATAGATAACATTGAGATGCAGCTAATCCGTCGTATAGCTCTTTTTCAAGTAATCAAAGAGAATAGAACTGAACTGAAATAGTTTTGTAGTATTTTTTTCAATTACACTTTTGCATTTTGCGCAATACTTGATAAAAATTGCAGCAAAAAGTTGCGCGTAAAAATCAAAAAAGTTGCAATATAAAATTCATGGAAACAGCTCAAAACATTGAACTACATATATTTTGAGTATTTAGGAAGCTGTAAAAAAAAGTTGCAGAAACTTGCCCTAATAATGATTAAACAAAAGCAATCAATGTTTAAAATCTTTCTTACAGTTGACAAACACCAACGCTTCAAATTTTTTATCAGTCAAGCGACACCTATCAGACTTGAACATTCGTCTAGCAACGCTGAAAGTTCGTTTGTTATTACAGTAGAATTCGACACCTCAAGGGATTTAGAAAAAAGTGACGAATTAGGCGAAGTGACGCGTTATGCAAACAGGTGAAAACTCTATTACAGAAGCTCGTATACTTTATCAAAGTAACTCGTATACATAGTGCTCTTATTTGCAGTACAATACAAGTTTATGACGTTATGGTTGAATACAACAATTAATTCCTCTAATCTATCTGGACTCGTCCATTTAATCTAGCACCTTTTTAAATCTTTAACAAACTACAAACATTTCCCACGTTCTCTCAGGGGGGAGTCGGGTCGCGCTTTGCACCTCGTGTTTAAATTCGATAAACAAATTGCGACATGCAACAAATCTCAGAGAAAGATCCTTAGTTTGTTTAAATTCCCACACGTACTAGCTGTTTAGACATCAAAAGCGAAACTGCAAACGACGTATTAACCGAGCAAAACGCTTCTAAGGGATAAAAATGTCGTCCTCCAATGTCCAATCCATCGACCTCCCCACGGACTGCACGACCTGACGGTTCTGGACGATGAGACAACCGAATGGCTGCTCAACACCTGTCCCGAAATCTAGCGCTGCCAAGCAGTGGATAAAAGAACTCGCTCAAACGAAAGAAGAAGGGATAGAAAGAGGTGACGAATTGAGCAAATTGCCGAATTAGAGTTTAGATCAGGGGTTGGGAACCTATGGCTCGCGAGCCAGATGTGGCTCTTTTGCTGACGGCATCTGGCTCGCTTGCTATTTTCTTAACACGATTGTTGCGAATGAAACTTTTTCTGTTATTTTCCATCTACAGACCACAAAGCTATCAGCAACACGATGCAGCAACAGAAATCGCATTAACAGTAAGCAGCATGTTATTAAAGAGAAAATTCAGCATTTACCATTGTTTAAAATTGTTGATTTTGCTTAAAAATGCACACATTAGTTGGTAAGTTAGTTGCATAAATTATTGAAAAATATTATATGGCTCTCACGAAAATACAATTAAAAATATATAGGTTTCATGGCTCCCTTAGCCAAAAAGGTTCCCGACCCCTGGTTTAGATGAACAGAAATGCACACAAAAGATAGGAATTCTGCCGGTACCGACGAAAAGGTAACGAGTAAAGCGAATTGACGAATTAAACGATGACGAATTAGACGAGTTCTACTGAAATTAAAAAATCGCCGACTATTTCTTCTAACTGCAGGTAACGATCGTCGGCAAGCCAGCTTAGCATTGTGCAGCTTTCGAATTTGAAATGAACAGTGATGTTAATATCAGTGATGTAGTCGAGACCGTAACCCTCGAGGCCGAGACCTGGTTAAAATTTCGAGACGAGACCAAGACCAAGACTTCAAAAACTCCGAGACCGAGACTTCAAAATTGCTAAAATTTTTTGCAAAATTTCGTCATCACTTCTGACTTTAATTTATTTTCAAATTTCTGGCATTTTTCCGACGTGTTTTGGTTGTTTCTTACCTGCAAACACAACAAACAAAAAATCGTTGAATCATAGAAATTTTAATAAACGATTTCTTTGCAATATTCAAAGTCTCGAGACCTGAAACCTTCGAGACCAAGACTCGCACAAATGGGTCTCGAGACGAGTCTCGAGATTTGGTCTCGGTCTCCATCACTGGTCTCGAGACTCCATCACTGGTCAATATAACTGCGCAATTGTCTTTTGGACCAAAAGTCAATGGTCAACAAAACTTCACTGGTTTCGTTAAGTTTTTGACCAGTATCTGGTGGATCACGGTTGACATGCTAGTTATCACTGTTGTAGAAAGGTACTTTCGACTTGGATTAAAATACCTCATTCCTCTGAAAAAAGTTAATTTACTGCATATAAATTACTGTACTAATTATATACATACCTACTCCAGCACATACATTCACAAGTTCACTCTGAATATAAATAAAACCATCACCTCTCCTCGTAATGTCTCACTATTCTGTTGCCGAAGTGACAACCGTTTTTAAGAAAAGCTCTTAATTTTGTTGCTACATCTCACTAGACTAAACTCGCTACGTTGCTTCTGGCGGCCAACAGGAATGCTAGCTGGAACAAAGCGAGAATTAGCTCCGCCTGCGCCCTTGACTATATGGATTTAACCCACAGAGCCGGGCAAATAGCCTCCCCTGAGACATAACCGTAACAAACGATGATAAAGGAGGAAACCCAGCAGGCACAATCGCGGTTGTCGCACAGTGTGCAGGGTGAAGATTTCCAAGTTTAATCACGAAAGTAATCGTCAATTACGATTAAATTGCCAATGTAATCGATCACGATTACATTTCATTTTTGTTCAGTTCAATCGATTACGATTACTCAAAAAACTGTAATAGATTGTAATCGATTATGATTGACGATTGCGATTACCCCATGTCTGGTTTGAGCACCTCTCCAGCTCTACCGCCTGGCGAGTTATGGCTGAAATTGTCTAAGAGAATATCGTCTTTTGCGGTCCCGAAAGGGTTTTTAAGAAGAGAAGAAAGCCGTGCGAACCTAGTACCACGTTACGCAACAATAGCAAGGGACTTGAACGTTGCAAAACGTACGTGCAAGGGCACAGAGCTTTGCATGGCACTTTTGGCGAGAAAAAAGTGAAGTAGGTTTCACAAAGAACGTTGGCGCTCTGCTCTAAAAAGCAGTAAGGCGGCCTACATTTTCAAACATATCGTACTAGGCGCCGAAAGCTTTAATAGCTCGGAACCAGTGGCGGCTCGTGGTGAAATTGGCCGGGAAGGCTTCGAGATTTCATCTCTGGTTGAACATATGGGATTGTCGCCCTGGCTGTTTTTATAATTAGTGGCGTTTCCAGTCACTCCAGCAGTCCTAATCTTATCGAATTCGTAATTTTCTGTTGTCCTTATTAATACATAGAAAACATTCACTTTAGTTTAATGAAACCAAACCCTAAAACAGTGGTTCCCAACCGGGGAGGAATTCCTCCCCAGGGAGGAATTTCATGAGTTTGGGGGAGGAATTTCAACTTTATAGTTCAGTTACGTATTCATTGTAAGTGTTGTACTTCGTTTTTAAGTTGGCTCTTTCAATTGGTTATATCACTTTATAATATACATGGGTATTTAGCGGACAGTCACACGTTTTTGTTGACAAACTTCATTGCCATTATTTGACAAGAAATAGTTTTTGTTCCACTTTTATTAATCAAGTCAGTGTGGTCCAACTACATGCCCGCGGGCCGCATGTGGCCCACCACAGTGTTTTCAGTGGCCCGCGGAAGCATTCAGGAAAATTCTTCAAATGTGAAATATGTAGACAAGCGTATGAGGTTACATTTGCCTCATTGAATTGCTTGCGCTGGATAAAGAGCATTTGCACAAAAAATAAATCATACCTTTTTTGTGTAACGTTTTGCTTTATTTTTTTATTTTACGATCCAATCAGAAGATACGGTCCGCCGCTAACCCTCCACTGGGGCACCTGTCTGGATAACCTCTGTTATTTCAGTGCAACGCCGTTCGTTGTCTTGAAGAGCACATCTGGCGCAATGAACTCAGTACCGCCAAATAAATCTATCTATCCGTAAAACGCGGCCTTCTCAGGGTGGCACACGAACCAAAGTAATGGCCCATCGCTACAATAGGTAATTTTAATTAGAACAAGCATAACATCTTTTAATAAAAATGTGCAATACTAACGGTATTACAGGCTGTACAGAGCTTCCAGACACTAATCAGGAAAGAGAGATTTCTCAAACAGAAAGACTTCGCTCCAAAAATGCAGTCGATATTTGGATGCACATATGTGTGTGAGAGTACATTTTTTACTATGAAGCAAGTCAAATCTGAAAACACAAATCGAATGGCAGAGAAAACACTGAACGACAGTCTCAGACTTGTTACCACCATCACTCACTGGCATTGATAAAGGAGCGAGAGTGTTGAGAAGCCCCAAGCACAGGTATCCCACTGAGAAAGATTTGTAGTAAATTCCTACGTGCCATTGTGTAATGGTTTCAATGACGCACTCATCTTGCCTTTCAGTTTTAAATATTTTGAATCTGTTGTTTTATACATCATTTTATTGGAAGTGGCTGGCGAGTTGTCACGTTTTTGTGAAATGGCCTGAAGGTCAAAAGTAGTTGGACCGCGCTGAATCAAGTTATTGTCTTCAATAAAGCCCATTGTAGTTTATATTAACCTACGAACCCGAACAGAAGAGGAATGAAAATTCCATAGGGGAGGAATGAAAAGTTGCAAAATGAGCAAAGAGAGGAATGCATCAAAAAAGGTTGGGAACCACTGCCCTAAAACGTAAACACTAACACAAAAGAATTAAACCGGTCCCATCAAAAGTATGACGCATAACCACTGCCATCAAAGCCGCAAAGGTGAGAGTCAAACACAGCACCACTCTCATACTAAACTTGGAACATTCCGCTCGACTACTAAGGCGCTATTGCTAACATGACAAAGCTTAGCATTTTATTTAAACCGTGTCATGGCAGCAGACCTAGGCCAGAATCACTTTCTTTGAGCTGGTACTTAAATCATGTTTTTTCAAATGAAGTTTAAATTTTCCAAAATATTTCGAACAGTTTATGATTTTACACAAGATTTCTCGTTTTTTTATCTGGATTGTTATGCTTTTCCAGTAAAAGTTTGTATCCTGCATCAGTTACAGCTGCAATTGAATGTTCACCTTACCAAAAAATTAAAGGTCTACTTGAATGCTTATAGGCTTGCCAGATTTCTCATGCTTCAAAATTTTCATATTTCAATGTTTGAAATCAGTCATATCTTTTGTTGTCCAAGAATGAGATCCACCAACTACTGCCGTACATCTTCAAACGCCAACCCTAGAAAGCTCGTCAGCTTAGCCTACTGTTGCAAGCTGCACTGGTGCAGATAAAGGAAGGGCTGTATTTTCGCAGCCCGAGATTGGCGACCAGATTTGAATCCAATGCCGCCAATATCGCCAAAGTACTAGTACAAGCATTGTTAAACTCAATTATAAAATTCAATATCCAAGAAATTCAGGTAGTAAAAAACAGTCAAGATCATATTTCCTCCGTTTTGTCTTTAAAAATTCATCGTCAAAATATCAAAAACGCTTTGCGATAGGCGGATATACCACCATGTTTTTTTGTAGCCAATTGTTTGGTTTCTTTCCTTTAGGGCTGTGCCGAAGACAGCCCCTAAATCGCCAAATTCATCGGCAAGTGTGCTGAAAACGTCATCGCATAAGCGGCGTCGTTGGAAAACAGCGAAACATTGGTTTTGTTGGATTCCTAGGAAACGTTGAGCAAAAATGGTGTCGGAAGTACCGAAAATGATTGTGTTGTGAATTTTCGTAAATATATCCAAACTTAAGGCGAGTTTGGCCGTTTGGCGGAATCTTTTGCCTTACATTTTTCAGGGAGTGCTGCACCCCGGCAGCCCGTCTAGACGAGCCGCCCCTGCTCGGAACGATGTTCTTTTTAAAATCTTCACTGTATTATTCTGATCTTTTTTACAACAATTCAAAGCGAAGAATCTATCGCCAAATCGTCACGCATGATATAGTCCTGTGACCACTGACGTAACTGACATTAGGGCAAGGGGGCGAGCCGCCCCTGGCAAGCTAAATGTAAAAACTGGGCCCCCCTTTGGTTGATTTTTTTGATATTTCGTATTCTTCAATTTGTTGTTTTTTTGCGTTTTTCGGGGTGTTTTTTCTAGTATGGACACCCATGACATCCAGATATCTACTATCATTTCTTAACCTTTTTCGGAGTTTTGGCTAGTGGGCCCTCTTCAGCTAAGCTTTGCCCCCCCTGGCTCAAACCTCTAGTTACGCCGAAAGTGAAACCAAGCAGACAAGATACCATGGAAACATAAAGCGATTCTCTACTCATAAATCCAACTTTAAACAAGCAAGTTTAAGAGGTCTGAGTTATTGTTCACTGTAGGCTGCTCTCCGCTTTGTTTTGATTATGGCGTTTGTAGTGAAATGATAATGAATTTACGAATGATAAAAATAATGCATTTAATATTTTTCAACAATAGGCTATGTCACTGCCATTTTCGCACCCGCCTTCCAAACTTTTCGCGCTTTCCAGCTTAAGAAACCAGGCGCTAGAGCAGCTGATGACCAACCCAATGTGCCAGATATTTTGTTGCAGCATTATTCAAGGAGTTACAGTAGCTTTAATTACCATCAGAGAAATGTGAGGTCTCTAGTCTCCGTCTCGAACGTCTCGGTCTCGGCTTTTATGACAAAATCTTGGTCTCGTCTCGAAATTTGAGCCAGGTCTCGGTCTCGGAGGTTATGGTCTCGACTACATCACTGGCAATTAGTCTATAGCTAATGCGTTGTTTCAGTGATTGGCATTCCCCTGTGTAGTCTGTGTTTACCACCCAATATTGCTATGTACTGCGCTGTAATTAACCATTTTTATGTTACTTTGTTATTCGAGTACCCTTGTGAAGTTGTGATATGGACCATGAGTCTGAAGCAAAATAAATATTTTATTATAAATGTGGAAATGAAATACAGAAACCGCTGTGAAAAATGTTTCTCTTTGTTTTTACTTGCAGTTAGTGAATACAGAGCGGTTAGAATGTTAGATGCAAGCTTGCATTTCATGATCACCAACTTCCACATGGAGTTTGACCCTCAAGTAAAGGTCAGTCATGATATGAAATATGAATTCTTTAACGCTTACTTACACTAAGCCTATACCAGTGAACCACCGCCTACTGTTTTGATCAGGTTCGACCAAAAGCTGAAGTAGGATAAGTTTCGTTGATTTGCACTGAAATATTTCATGCCTCATACAAAGGCCTGCTTCACCTGAAAATTTTTGGTGCAACTTTTTGGAATTGGAGGGAATTGCCCCCCAATCCCCCTCTGGCTACGCGCGTGATTATGGCCGTCCGAAAAATGTTGCTAATACTGGCCACAACGTTGCAACCACCTGCACATCCGCCGCAAACCATCGTGGCTTCGGAAGATATGGACTACCTTACAAGCAGAGCGGGCCTTTAAAAATCACAATAAAACCACATACTGGAGGATGATTCAGCAAGAAAAAAGCAACAACTGAAGCAAAGCCACGATTTAGGCACATATTGGAATATTCGTGTTTACCTTCGAAAAAAATTTTGGAAAGTTTTTGTTCATCTGTAGCGAATTTTCCGCGTAACATTCTTGTGGTACATCATATGGCCATGTAGCTCACAATTCTGTGATAAAGATATAAACAGCGAGATTCTTGTTGGATTTTCGGAAGAATGACAAAATCATTGTTCGGAATTAGTCACTGTGCACTGTAGCGGCACATAGTGTTCAGTCATTGTTACTATAGCGGAAATGATGTAACGTCTCGTGACAGCAAAGGACAACTGTGATTGGCTGATATTCACTCTGTAATGGCCGCCGAACGTATCTCCGTCAGTTGTACTGGTTCACCTTGAAGATGTACTGTTAACCGTGTCTGGCTACGTGGATGTCACACTGTATAGGGCTATCAGAGTACAGTTGCGACTATCTGTTGAAGTAATGACTAAGACTCTGTTGATGAGTTTTCCGAGACGAAAGTTTGTCAAATTAAGTGAGCTGGTAGGAAAACGTAGCCGTGGAAAACAGCGTAAACGTACGCAAAAGAAAAGCAGCAAAGATCCTGCCTTAACGGCGTTTATTGTTGACAAACGTCCAAGCTTATTAGATAATCCCAATGTTAGTATTACATCTAAGACGGAAACACAGTGTCCTCTTCCTGTGCCACCTGTTATCGGTCTATCTGCTCATGGTAACTTACAACATTTAACATAATAGCATTCTGTTCTGTAGTCTACTCACTGAACCTTGTTGAAGTATTTCATTTTGCAGTCAGCGTTGTCCAGCGGAACAAATATTCCTTCTTGCCGTAATGTATTGGTAGTTTGTTGGATTTTCTGTTTTTTACTGTTTGCTTTTCAAATAATTTTCAGCTCCATGGTTTAGCCCATTGGGTGACTTGACATGGAATGACCCCACATTATGGTGATGTAGGCATTATTAAGCATAGAATCTACAGTACTGTGATCACCCAGGGAAAGCAAAATTCCTTTTGACTTACCATTAAAGCCAACTTTTTATTTGTGTGTATTGTAGTAGACATGAAGGTCAAACTGTAAATCCTTCTCCACCAATTTTCTCTAAAACAACACTTTTCCTGACCTCCCCATGGATATTACTTTATACAGTAGCTGTTTGTTACTGTTTCTTGATGTTTTCTTGCCTTTTAACTACTGTACCATTCCGTTCAAATTTTTAGGGTATAAATTTAGTTCAGGAAAAGTAGTGTAAACTTACTCAATGAAGGCTGATCCTTAAGACAACTCCACATCATTTAACTATAAGGCAGTGTAGTGTCTAAATGACCATATCCGGTTTTTGGTTTGGAAGAACAGTAATAGTAATACCGTGTCAAGTGAAATTGCTGACCTCTGCAAAATATGTGACTACTTTTTGTATGTCAGTTACTTCTCAGTGTAAAGGATTAAAGAGGCTATTAATTCTTTTGTAACCCTAAACTTTCACCCAAAACCTTAACTCTAAACCTGTGTCTGCTTTTCAAAAGTTTAAGAATGTACATCAATAGCAATCTCAAAACTTTCAACAACAATTTTGTGTGAGATGAGAACATCAAGCGTGTTCTGCCCTGTCAAAATAACCAAGCAATACAACTACCTAAGGTCTGACTCAAACCAGCAATCCCTTGCCGAACAGCACTAGTTACCACTTCACTACGTTGACAGTGGTGTAAGCGTCTCAAACTCAATTTTATATCTGTCACAAAACCAGATATGAGAAACAGTTTATTAGTCCTTTGAAATTGGATACAGTCATTTAGACACTAAACTGTTGATCTAACCTTCAACTCAACCCTAAAGAAGAAGCAACAATACCACATCTGCAAAAATTATTGTATGCAATAAGTTTGATGTAAAACTCCTTACTTCCAAGATACACTACAGTAGCTGTTTACTGATTATGCAAAAGATAAAAAATTGCCAAAAGGTGAAGAGCAAAAAAGTGGGAGTAGGTCATCCATTTAAATACAAGCACATAGCAAAATATTTTGATTTCTTTGTTATTCTATTAAAACATTTTTCCAGCTTGTCAATATATTTGTGCTGTGTCACAGTGTGTCCTTACTCCATTTGAAATTGTAAAGATGCAAAAGTGGTTACCTGTTTGTTCCTCTGAAGCATCATGTCCCATCAAATTATTACCATTCATTATGTTTGAAAACAGAAGTGCAAATACCATACTGGTGGTGTCTACCTTTTTTATATTTTATTAAGCTCTCTGTGGAGCTTGGTTTGCAGCACAATTATTAATTAGTGAAGAATAAGTTTAATTCATTATAAAATCATAAAAATTTAATAGTTCATTGATATTGCTCATATTGTTGCTTTTTTGATGGGCAGTGTCTATTGTCTAAACAACCGTATCCAGTTTTTGCTGTGAAAGGAGAGGATTAAAAAACTGTTTAAAGCAAAATAAAAATTGCTGACCTCTAGAAAATATCTGACCACTTTTATGTTAGTTGCTTCTCAGAGTAAAGGATTAAACTGGCAATTAACTGGTTTCTAACCTGATACCCCAAACGCAATCCAAACCCCTTACCCTAATTCCTGAATCCACACCCCCAGCTACATCAAAAGCACTCCCCAAAAAGATACGGTAAACATGCAAACTGATCTTGTTACAACATCAAAAGTGGCATATCTATTAGCAAAGCCAAAGCAATCATGAGATGATAAGAGCCAAACTGATGACCCATCACACAGCAGGAATAGACACTTCTGCCACTTGACCACATTTGCTGTGCTGCTATGTGACAAACTCAACTTTATATGTGGCACAAAGCCGTATACAGCTTTTTAGTCCTTCAAAAGCAGATAAAAGGTCGTTCAGACACTGCCTTTTTGGTGCTGCAATAAATGTTGAGCATAGATGTTACTGCTGGTAGTAAAAAAATAATAATTGCACACATCACTGAATGATTTCAGTTGGTGTTGCACTTTTTTTGCCCAAATATTTTGTGTATTATACTTGTGATATTAAATAACTTATTTTTGTTAACTTTAAGTGAAGTGATAAAGCCTGTCAATTAGTGAATTGTGATATTGTTAATCAATGTAATAAGAACACATTTTAACTCAGTTTGGAGCATTGTAGATCAGACAGCCAAATGCTGTATTGCTGTTTATATATGTTATTGTATTTACAACTTTAAGCTGTGTTAAAATGAATTTGTGAACCACCATTTGTCACCACTTCCCTGTGTTGCAATTTTTTTCTGACTATATTGGTGTATTGTAAAAACTTGCCAAGACAAGATTTAAAAATTACATTCATTATAGAGTAATATTTTGTGCCAAATTGTAGCATTATCACTTTTAACTGAATGTAATGTCCAATAAGCAATATCAGCTCAAAACACAGCTTGACATAAAATCGTTGTAGTAACTTGTCAATTTTTTACTACCAAATTGTGTTTGGCTCATGCCAGGATTTGAGAGTCATGAAGGTAACACTGTCTCATGTGGGTTTATCCCTGCATTTGTAAGAAACCTGTCAGGTCATGATTAAAGGTTTTCTTTCCAAAGCTCCCTTAGCTTGTGTGGTTGACAACAATAACTCTGCGAATATCAAACAACTGATTTCTACCTGGGAATTCCAAAACTACATTTTAATGTCTGGGAAGTAGCAGCCAAGTTCTGGGTGCTTTGCTTAGTTGTGCCTACTTTGTTTCTTCCGCATGTGTGTGAAAACTATGCCAACTCAAATGGCACATTTTAACTTAAAGTCCCAACTTTTGGTAAATATAAACCTTTTCGAAATTCCACGTTTTAGCCTATCAGGTGCCACATCTCATATACAAACACAAAGTTGTATTACAGTGTATAAGTCTGAAGAACAATATTATATTGTATAAGTCTGAAGACTGTTGTGTGATGAAAGCAGCATGAGCTACATTAGTGCTTGACCAACACACGTTGATACAAATACAGCATTGGGTTGATATAGCAATAATGCTGCTCTATCATATTGGCACTATTGAAAGCCACAATTAGCTATCAAGATAAGTGCGCAGTAGCCCAAATTGTTATTTGCTTTAGTCTATAACCTAACCCTATTTCTATGTCCTCATGGCATGCAGCCCCCCCCCAATAACATGAACAGGCCAGTGTACAATTGTCACCCAATTAGATGGTTTATGACAGGGTACATGTCCTGGGGGAGCTTTCCTGGTGTAAACAGATAAATGACAGGGAACTAATGACAACTTGTGCTGTGGTGTTGGACTGTTTTAGTGACCCACATCTGTGCAGAAGTCAATGTTGTGTGATTCTTTATCATATGTTAAATTTGTTGAATTTTGATACTAATCATTTTTTTGCAAAACTGCAAACAGTTCTGCGTAATTCTTTTGTTTTTCATTGGCTGGTTTAATCTCCATTGTAATGTCTTCTAACTTTCAAAACTCAGTTTCAGCATCAGTTGTCAGCAATGAAAAATATTAAAGTTGATATCAGCCCAAAAACTTGCTATCAGTTTAAGCTCTTGGCTACATACTGCACATGGTTTAGGGTCATAGTAAGTAACGATTTCTCAAATTTGTTACAGGCATTTGAATTAAACAGAAGACTGTTGCAGGTATGTGTTAACCAACTTAAACCAAGCCAGGTGCACAGATTCATGCAAATGTGGGTTTCACCTGCTCAGCATGGTAGATTTACCAATGTTAAAAAAACTCGCAAAGCTTTAAATAAGACTTTTTCTTCAAATTTGGCTATGGATTTGGTTGGTTTTAGGGCAATCAGTAATATCTGGGTGGTAAAACGAACGGCGAACATGATTACCTGTAATTGTCTTGACCAAGCCTTGCATCAATTAAAACTGCTTGCTGTTAGCAAGAGAGCTCCACAGAATGTTGCTCTTGACAAATGGTGGTTCTATTCAGCTTTCAACTCATATGCCATGTTCTGTGTGTGATGCACTGTGTAAAGTTAAAATGTGCAGGCATGCATGGCTGTGGGGCACGACTGTAATCAATGTATACTTGATAGTTGTTTTGTTCATTTTTTTCAGAGCAAGAACAAATTGAAAACATTCTCAGCAAGTTTCAGCATGAGTTATTTTCACCAACGTTTTCATTACAAACTGTTACGAAGCGTGTCAGAGAAAAAGCTTGTTATGTTGCTTACGCTCTTGGAATTGACAAACAAAAGCTGACAGAGACATGGTTAGCTAATTATGTACTAAGATTTCAGCACTTGTTTTGTACATCTGCACGAACATGTGCAACACAGAAGACGAAGAACTCTAATTCAAGTGAAAATGAGAGTGTTGTCAAAGGTTGCCAAGTCAACTATGGTTATCTTGGTTCTGTTAGTATCCCCAGTAATGGACCGACATCTGCGAATAAGGTATAGTTTGCTACAAATATTCAGTTTATGTAAATGAGCACCTGGTTTAATTATAATATGATGTTGTGCAGAAACGGGAACAGTTTCCGCAAGGTGTAAAAGACTTAAATGAACTGTTTTGTTCTCCGTCACTCCGAACGAAAGCACAGCTTGTTAAGGTAAGAGACCTTTTAGTGTTGGTGTTACTGAATGTGTAGGGTTACTGAAGATTATTTTAGGTTGCCTATCTTGAGGTCGATGCTCAAGTGATACTGTGTGGAATGGTTCCAACATAAAGTAGAAGTTTCTGAAGTTGCACAAAAACGCATAAGCATCTTGCATAACATTACAACAAAGAAACATTGTCATACAAAAAATGCACACTATTGTGTTGTTTTTCGCAACTTAGTAACATTACGAAATTTGTGTTTTGTGCAGAATCATGATCAGAGTACAAATGAAGTAAAAGACTTAAAAGATTTGTTCAGATCGCCGCCAGTGCGGTCTGTACCAACCCCCGCATATACTCCAAGTTATTTGCAGGTAATTTCGGCTTCCGTCACTACATTCAATTTATGCAACCATACACAACTGCAATTTTGTTTGCGTTGCTAGTGCTTATTTGTAAAAGCTGTTGACGTTACATCAGCAGCACCTCATTCTGAGGTAGCCCACGGCTGATGTTTTGTCGCTGATGTGGATGAGTAGCAGAATAATTAGAAAATGTTGATAAGTAATATAGTGCATTTTGGTGAAAGTGAGGACCCATGTTGAATATAGTACTGTAGAAATGAAATTGATTTGTCAACGATCTGTTGTTGTACTGTTTTCGATTTGGTTTTCCAGGAATAATCTGTTGGCTTGCCTTTCTTTTAGTTCCAGAAAATTTGCTTTGGTTGTTCATTTAAAAAAATGCGACTGACCTCT
>Ga0210059_1009884_pt1 | contig 14806 bp, 7 predicted proteins | sample Ectturendosymbi2_FD_188042 | JGI IMG/M metagenome (GOLD analysis project Ga0210059, IMG submission 188042) | Ecteinascidia turbinata endosymbiont from Florida, USA - Sample 2 (SPAdes) (version 2) | ecosystem: Host-associated > Tunicates > Ascidians > Unclassified | place: Key West, Florida...
TGGTAGACTATGCATTTAATTGTCAAATTAACGCGTCACGCATGAACATCACAAACTGTCTTTGCTCTTTATATTCCTGTCTTGATATCGTGTATGCCAGGGGTGCCAAACTCATTTGGTGTTGTGGGCCATATTTACGTACTTAGGTTGTGCGCGGGCCAGACAATTTTGTGCATAATGATACAATTGGAAGTTTCATTTACTATTTATTCATAGTACTGTGACTCGAAGAAACCTGACATCCTTTGGCAGTTGCAAGCATGTTAATGTCCGGTACCAACGATTTTGCGGTCGCAACTTTTAACGTCGTTTTGAGATGGGTATTCGTCAACTGAGATCGGAGTAGAGACATGTTTTAACGTTCATCAAAGAGAACAGTTGTTCGCAGACATAAGGACTAATGAAGATTGACATGGTCCTCGATGCCATTTTTTGTATTTGCGGATAGGTTGGTCCAACGCATTGATGTCAACATTTTCAAATTTAGGTTTAAGAAAAATTTTGCACTTTCAACTTAATTCATTCCATTTGATATTTTTGTGGCACCTCTTCAGCACTGAAAAAAGAGTTTCTGAAAATAACAAAATCAGTTTCCATTCTTTGACATCAACAGATCTTTCCTAAAATGCATTGGAAATTCTTCGAATCTCGATGGAATCTATGCAACCTCATGGTTTGAACCGAAGAGGTTGTTACCGTTGGCTTAGCCTATAATTATTAGTCGTTATGAAAATAAGCAAAAACCCCAAGTCTGCTACGATGTTAAAAAAACGTACCTCTGTCAAACCTAATGCAAGCACAAAACTGACATGACACGGCCCACAAAACGGGGCATGGTGGGTCGGATTTGGCCCGATGACCACCAGTTTGACACCCCTAGTGTATGAGATTGTGCTGTGCACTTGAAAAACTCTGTGCAGTATGCATCTATCTTGCAATAAAATCTACAGCATGTCCCATAGTAAGTGTAACAGTTATTTTGTTCAAGGGCTTCTTCGAACTCTGAAATTGTTGAGAGTAAGCCTAAATGTAATTGTAATTTGGTCAAAATTGTTTATGAATTACAATTATAATTACAATTACACAAGAACAAAAAATGTCAATTACAATTATAATTACAATTACATGAAAATATGTAATTAATTACATTCAATTACAATTGTAATTGATCCAACTCTGATTGATAGTAATGGCATCGGTCATGCCACCTTTTTCCATCACAAAAATTCACAGAAAGTATGAGTCAAAACACCGACTTTTGTCCTTGGTCAAGGATAAAATTATCATACGTCCTTCTATGGCTGGGACAGTCTCGACTTTTTGGTCGTGCATTGGTGTCCCAATATGCTATTTATTTTCGAGGAAAGCAAGATTAGCAGCAAATGAAAAACATGAAAATTCCTTACAGGAAAGATGAAGATAAACCCTGAAAACCTGAGCCTCTGTTTCAAAAAAGGAGCGATGCGTTTTTTAGTTTTTCACTTTATTCCTTTGAACATATCTGCAGAAAAACAGTGGAATTTTCAGATTTTTGCTGATACGTGTAACATTAAAGTTCCCTCTGGCTGATACTTGAAAGTTTCACCACCTAATGTACGTCCGTTCAGTTTGGAAAAATAAAATTACACTCACAACAAGTCAGTCCAAACATTCATTTATAAAATGAGAATGAATTTACATGTGTTTTTTTCACGGCCACATTCCGCATCGAATCTGACAATAATAAGGGGCGTAAAATATCATCATAAACCACACGATGGAATATTTCCACAATGATGTCGTTTTGCCCAGCGCTACGTTTTTACTCCAAAACGAACAAATGACTTCAAATTCAACCTTTATTGTGTCAGGGCTTTCAACAATTCCGAAATTTTACAATTTCACACAAAACATTTGCTTTGTTTTCATAAAATAATGGACAACTAAAAGTCTAAAAACGGTCATCCAAATTCCAAGAACAGTTTGGTCGCTTAATGTATTCATCATTTGTGTAACTTTTCCTGGCTTAACCTCACGTTGCAACATTTCCTTAATAAAAGTTAATTTTTCCATCGATCAAAGATCTCCAAATGCTATTATGGAGAAGCTGCCGTCTTACTGCAGTGCGACAATACCTTCAGTGAAGTAGGTCTTGATAACATTTTGATGCTGATTGTCAAAAACGTAACTTTTCAATACAGCAAAATGACCAAAAAGCAGTTTTGAGAGTGAAAAGTTTCACCAAACATTCCAAGTTACTCGCTATGTTTTCTCAGTTGATAGTATCATTGCCTGCCGAGAGATTACTTTTGTGCAGCATAATCCTATTATACAACAGAGCGTTTACCAAGTCTGAATGTTGTCTTGGTGAACTTCTGCAATATGCAACAACCATTTTTCTAATATATATACCTGTAACAGCCGTTGATTGGCAAGTTTAAGTTTTTGCAAAACATCATATTATATTCAGAAAATGCTCTTTCAACAGCAATGTTCTTTCTTTTCGACGTTCGTTTTTTATTGGTTGGCAATTTTCTTTTCAACAATTCACAGGCAACGTGCACTGGGCAGAATGACAGGAACCACCTTTCATTTTCAATTAAAGCCTCAAAGAAAATTATATATTTTTCCTTTCATTTTATAGCCACCTAGTCTTGAAACATCTCAAACCAAGGCTAAGATCAGATGGGGTAGTTCTGGTGTTGGTTGGCCCTTCCAATTCTGAGGTAGTGATGGATTTTTAGTTTAATCATACCCCTATGCTTGTGACCCTCATTTCTTCACTTGGCCCCACCGACACCATTTAAGCTTACTTCTTGCTGCACTCGATTCAGGACTCGAGACCAAAGTTGCTACGTCACCAACTGGTTCAAGCTCAGCTGTTGCATCATCCACTCCTAAAAACATATTCAGTTTTTCAACAAAGCTTTGAAAAAAACGTTTTTCTGCAAAGCTGCATGATTATATATACCGAATCAAACACTTTCGTTGAATGATGTGTGACATAATTCATAAATTAATCGAAAAATTTCCTGTTGCAGGGGTTCTCAACCTTTACAAGTATGTGGGCCAATTAATAAACAAACAGAGCGTCCTTGACCCACATACTGTACAATTTCGCCCAATGCGACAACTGTTGCACATGCACAGACCAGAAATAAAAACAACTAAAACCAACATATAATAACACAACGTGCGCTGCAATAGTTCGAAGGCTGAGCCTGTTTGTTGTTAGAAAGCATAGACATTCGAGGCTCAATTCATGATAACGCACAAATCAAGTCATCTTCCACATTAAGCCTGCTTCTAGCTAGAATTTGTTTCCATAGCAACAAGCGCCTCCTGTTTGCTTCAAAATGCCTTCAGTAACTGCATATTGTACGCAACGTAGTAGGCTAAGTGAAAATTTCCATGTTGCAATAACTTATGACAAATAATGACGAAAGAAAGCATATTACGACGTTCATAACTCAAGAGCTGCCTACGTTTTCGATTAAAAGGTTCATCTTGCAAAACTTACTCAATTTCAGTAATACCAGGCTGTGGCCCGTCCAAAATACTCCGTGGCCTACAGTTTGAGAAAGCCTGCTCTATTGAATCAACAAATGCTGTGGTTTCAATGAGTTTTGGTTTGCATTCACCAGTCGTTTAAACTGGATTAAATTTTCATGTCATACGGGGAGATTGAAATCGTCATTTGTACAATGAAACGTAACATTGAAAAGCACTGAACTAAACACTGTTGTGTTATTTGATTAAACACATACTAATGTAATTGCAAACTTTGTTTCCCTTATCATGAAATATCATTGAAGACAAAGTGAAAATTTGTATAATATGATTTCGTGGCACTTTGCTTTTTCTAAAAATAACTTGATCAGTGAACACTGAATATACTTAGCAAGAAAATGGAGCTGGATCTCACTAATTTGGCGATACTGGCAGAAATTTTTGCAGCAGAGTCACAAAAAGCAGATATTCTGGAATATCACTTTTTCATTCTTACTTTTATTGAAAGTTCCGGTACTCGGATTGAACTGACGAAGTAAAATCGTGTTCCGGGAACGTTCAGAAGGAAGAAAAAGCTCTATATTTTCAAGAACTGCTACAACGCTACGTTGAATTTCTTGCGGTGATTGTTGGTTGAGGAGATCTGACAATTCGTCTCTGATGACAATCATGTTGGGTCGAGAATCTGGATTTTGCTGCCAACATCTTTCCATGACAGACACCAAGCAGTCAATAATTGCAAGATCGCCTTCCAGTGAAGAATGGTCTTCTTTAAGAGTGACAATGGCTTCGATATCAGGACGTTCACCCTCCTTGACTGCCTCTAGATATTCAGCTTCAGATGAAAACTGTGCCAGGGGCAACTCGCGACTGAGTATGCCATGAATAATGACACCAAAGCTGTATGTGTCCTGTTCTTTCTTCGGCCTAGGTTTTCGTTTTGTAAGAAGTCGTTCAGGGGCAGCATAAGCTCTTGTCATCTGACCTTGTGTAACCTCTGTATGAGTCGTGGTAGACATGGTGTATTTCACTATCTTTGCTCCACCAAAGTCAGCAACCTTGCACTGCAAGTCCTTTGTAAGAAGGATGTTGTCTGGCTTTAGATCACCATGAACCAGGCGGTGCTTCTCACTTATGTTGTGGAGAAACGAAATTCCATTTGCTATTTCTGAAGACATTCTAAGCCTCAAGTTCATGTGAAGGACAACGTCAAGGTCAAGCAACAGACGCCGTAAGTTTCCACCTGACATGTATTCGACGATCAATCCCATTGAACTGGCCCAGACTGACCATCCAAAGACTCTCACGATATTTTCGTGATTTGCTTTAAGAAGGAGCTCCAGCTCTCTCCTGAGCCTACATAAAAGTTGGATAATAAAATATACGGCTTAACTTAGTTGCGTGATATTTGAAAAAATTCATCTGCAGTTACGTTTCTTTTTAACGCACAACTAAAACTTTGAAAGCAATAAGTACACGTTTTTTATCTTTGAAAGCAACCATGCAATATTCACAAATGTACGTCGGTTTTCTTAGTGTGTTTCACATCAAGCGAATGGTTGCATGTTTGTAACAAGTGTTTTCTTGTTTAGTTATTTTTTTAACCCCGCTCTGGTTACCAGGTAAATGTGATTGTATTGGTATAATGTGCCAAAATGAATAAATATCATTCTAAACGTTTCACAAGCACAGGCGCATTTTTCAATAACTCAGCAATTATTCTCAAGCTCATATGACCCGACAAGGCAAACTTGTTGTATTTTGAACGAGTGTATTTTTTAAATAAACAGGAGGTGTGCATTATTAACACAACAAACAAGCAGTCAAAATGCAGAAAATTCGCCAGTAGCCTAATTAGTGGTCGGTTGACGACCAAACTACCAAACTTGTATTCTGATCGAAGCTTGTTGCTCTACTGTACATGCAAAAGTAAATAAGTTGAGACATGATATGTGTTATTTTTCAATAATTTTTGGTACTGTTCGTGCCCGCAAGGCTCTTTTAGCCCTTTTCTCTACCACGCCCCCCCTTAAGTAATTTCTTGTATTTTAAGCCCATAACTTCAAATGAGTAAATTGAAGCGAACCCTTCTCCATTCAAAAACTTCCTATGTTGTAAATCGCGTAATGCTCACGCTCCCCTGGAAATGGGTCGACTCCCCCCTGAGGAGGCGTGTCCAAGGCCGGATTTAGCTGATGCGAGGCCCTAGGCTAATCCACTTGTGAGACCACCGTCTCCACCTGTTACGAGGAAATGATGGAAAAGCGTTAATCAATTTGCGCAAAGCCGAAAATGACGGTATTGACGCTCTAAATCAGGGGTATTGTGGGCCGGGAACGTGTGGAAATGGCGTTCCGCACCTTCTTCATATTTTGCTTTAAAATGAGTTCAAAGTTGTTTGACAATGGCTATTTTTCGATGCGTTCCCACACCTTTTTTGTTAGTACTGCATCCCTGCTCTAAATGTACGGTCATTAAAAATTCTAAATCACACTGGAATGCCCTACGATCACTGCGCTTGTTGCTGTCTTCGACGCAAAATGTGTGCAGTTCAATGACACGAAATTGTTCAAATCGTACTTGGCTGGAGGAAACAGGATTATTAATTTTTGCAGGAAACCAACCGAAAACGCCACGGTTATATTTGAAAAATCACATCGCCTGCGTTTTTCTTAAGCTTCACATCTGTTTTTTCTTATCTGTGCTCAAAACAACCAAACACACTGCACATATGTTAGGCGGCATAAAGACGTTAAAGCCACAATGTGATCCTCACTTTACCACGGCTGTAAAAATCTTACGCACACAAAGCACGTCAAGTAAAACCAGGGCCGGCGCTATGTTGTTGGGCCTCCCGCCGAGCCTGGACGTTGGGGCTCCCGACATACCATACATTGCATTTAAAACGTAGTATTTATGTAAAAAAGATATCGACACTTTTTTGACAAATGCGTATAAAACATTTTCTACAGCATCAACACAATGTATAAAGCAGACAGACTTGAGCATTTGCTATGTTTCAAACTATGAAAATGACTTATTCCAAGTTGTCAAAAATGCAAATGTTGCTGTTAACTCAGTCATATCTGATGTTTTAGCAGTTTTACTTTCAATAGATATCATTGCCAAATTTGTTGGCCTTTCAACAATCATAGTTTATCTGTGAAACATTTTGAATAGTCTGAACTTGTTGAAGCTCCGTTCAGCACTCAGAAGCATTGCGCACAGCAGTAATCGGCAAAAGTTCGTTAGAATGGCCCCAAGCTCCCTTTCCATGGGTGTCCGCGGAAAGTTTTCCATGGGGGGCAACGCCGAAATTTTGCTTGTACTTTTCAGGTTGTTGACGGTGCAATGTAAACGGACGTTCACAAAGCGCTTTCTACATTTTACATCAATAGTCACAAAAAATGCACTTGGTTGGCAGCAATAGCCAAGTACATTGCGATAAGTTACAAAATAGACTATCTCCAGATTTTTCAAGCAGGGTACTTTTTTACAAAGAAGCAAATTGCCGCGCGTGGTCTTTAACGAAACCACAATTATGTCTATATTTTACCAAGCAAGACTTGCCAGCACCACTGAGAAGCAAGAGCTGCAAACGTCTATAATATTTCGTCCAAAGCCATCAAACACCCTTTCAATAAATCATTGCTTGCCTTTACTGACTTTTAGTAATTAAAAGGCCAGTGCTTTTTTTGAAGGTCCAATTTCAAACTTATGTTGTATTCAGTTATCTTTAGCATAGAAATGATATGCTACTGTAATAAACCCTACTGTATATTCAGGGTTTTTAAGGTGTTTTAGGAACCTGATTCGTGTCCCTAGAATAGAAAATCATATCCCTAGAATCAGAAAATATTATAATCGGATCCCTAGATTCAGAGAAACCGGGTCCCTAGAATCAGAGAAATCGGGTCCCTACAGGTCCATACCGGGTACTTAACATTTACCTTGCAAAAAATAACTGGTATAATGACAATGTCAATGCCGGATTAACGTCAAACAATCATTGTTCTACATAATTGTTACAGTAGCCTATGTTTGATTCTACGCAACCAGCAGCGCAGCAAGCACGGCCCACAACAAGTGTTGGGCGGCCCAATAAAAAGTGCTGAACGGCCTACAATTGGGCCGAGGCCCACCACTGGGCACGGTGTTATTCGTTAAATAACTGGATTTCTCATTGGTGTAAAGTTTCGTGTTTTCATTGGACAACTCTGATGCAAGATACACTGGATATTACATGCGAGGGCAACGAATACGATTTTATACGATTGTTATACAGGTTATTCAACAGTATTCTTGTAGGGTGAAATAATACAACACAGGTCTACAACAGTGGCATGATTGACGTGGGTACAACGGTGCGAACCTCCCCCACTGATAAGTAAATGCAAAAAATGAGCCCCCATGTTGCTTATATTTCGGTTTTCAGTACTTTTTTGCTTTTCAGTTAGTTGTTGATTTTTGCATTTTTCGGAAGTTTTTGGACTATCGTTTTCCGGTGGTTTCTGATTTTGGTACATAGAAATCCACATCCTGATACACTTTCATTTCTAAAATTTTTTCTGAATGTTGGCGAGGGTTCCCTACTGTAGCCAGTGGGCCTCTTTCAGCTACGTTTTCCACCCTGGCTAAAACCTCTGGTCGACAACGTAATTTTCCTGTACAATTTTTTACTAGACCATACTAAAAAATGCTTACAATCGACGTGGATTCAGCAAACGTTACCTGCACAACAGTCATCTCACCAAGGCAAATGCTGACAACGAAGCTATTCACAAGGCATTTAGCAATGGTTGGCTATAGGAAGTAATGAGTCGTGTGAAAATTAATTTCTTTGACGTATTAGATAAATATGAATATTGCAAGAAATGTGTGAAATCTGTTCTTGGTGAGTTCAGTTCTGGTGTATCTATATATGCCGTAACAAAGCTACTCAGTCAGATTTGGGGGCCGGGGGGTACGGGAGGCCCTTCAACCGGCTCGGAGTAAAACGCACCAGAATGGTTGCAGCTGCTAGGTTCACGATTCGCGTGTTAGGTACTGTACAGTACTTTTTCCGACTGCTGATAAGCTAACGCAGCAAAACCGTTGCGCGAAAAGATGTAAGTTTAAACCAAAACCGTCGCCAGAAAGCTTTCAAAAAGGGGATTGACATTTGGCCGAGGGACTTGATATTCTGAAAATCTGATCAAATCTCCACTGATTTTGAAGTGTTTCCTATTTAAATTTGAAGAGGCTGAACCCACCAATACTCCCTGTGGCGACAGGACTGGCTTAAACTTCCCTTATGCTGTCATTATTGAAATGCTTGCAAAAAGGTACAATCATCAAATCAAGTAAGGCTGAAAAGATCCCAGTAAACAATTAGAAAGGCTTTGTCCTGGCATTTTTCATGACAGCATCATCTAGGAATTCATTACAATCTGTTTGCCTGAGTTTGTCACTTTAATGCAGCGCTTTTCAAACTTTTTTATGTTACGGCACACTAATACATTTTGAATTTGGCTGCGCCACACATACTTTGAAACAAATAGCCTAAGCTAAAATGAAAAGTATAAGGTTTTGTCAAAACATAAAACTTTCGCGGCACGCTTCAGCCTCTTCAGCGGCACACCAGTGTGCCGCGCCACACAGTTTGGGAAACACTGCTTTAATGTTTACCGAATGCGTGGGCAACCTCTCCTGGAAGATTGCAACCGTTTAACTCATTTTTGATTCTTTTGAATCTTGAAAAAGACCTTTCTCCTGAGCAGTTAGTGACCATCAAGCTGAGGAAGAAGGGTGTGCGTGTTTGGATAAACTAAAACCACTAATCTAAGGCTGTTTTTTTCTCTGAGATATTTCGGTTCTTTTTTGCTGAGATATTTTGGTCACTGAGACGTTTCGGTCATTTGTCTCACAGCTGTATTAAAACTCGCCGTAACAGTGTTTATTAGCCTATATTTTCAGACATTCTGACCGAAACAACTCTTTTTCGGTCATTTCAAAAACATTTCGGTCTATGACCGAAAAAATCTAGATCTAAGGCATTAGACCCAAACGCGCTTTTGTCATTTTCCTTCTGTTACCCTTTTTTTGTCTCTTTGGGGTTGATTCTTGTGTTTGCCAGCTGGCAAAGTGACTTTTGCTTGCTATTCAAGCTCATGAAAATCTTCTCTGGTTTGCTTAGCATGGGATCAATACAAACTTGCACAAGTACTCAGTGCGATTTCAAGTAGCAATGCGCAATGCGATTTCTGAATGACTTTGTTAAAGAAAATTAGGATGGAAAAAATCACATCCAAAATTACCAAACGAGCTTTACGTAATGGAAACGCTAACAAAACTACATTATTGCTCAGAATAAGGAACTATGCTTTTATAGTAGGATAATGCTGCTAGCCTTACACATAACTCTTATCTGCAATACAACCTTTTAAGCTTTGATCAGGTGCATTTCAAACACAAACAACAAGTTCTTTCGCCTGATTCTCACGTAACAATCGCTACGATTCAGAAAACACAGGACGCAGCCAACGTTCTTTGAGTGTATCGACACTAGTTGGCATGCAGCTTGACCAATGGTCATATTGAGATTCATGGAAACTCGTTGAAAGACCTTGGCTTTATCAACACGAATTCTGATCACCGGTAGATGAATAACACTGAATTGAATGAATAATTAAGAAAATTTTTGATGAATACTTATCGAACTGATTATATGCCGGCAATTGACTCTATGCGTACCACAGTTTGCTGAAGACCCCCCTTGGATCTTGAGGCCCCAGGCTTAAGTCTACATAGCCTATTGGTAAATCCGGCCCTGGGCGTGCTCCTAGGTTAAAAAACACAGCTTTAGCCAAAATGACAAAATTTTATTTACGGTTAAGTGTGAACAACCGAGGTTGACCATGAGCCACTCGCGACTACTCGGCTTGTCTTATCAGCGAATTCCCCCATGGGATGCAAATGCGAAGCTTGCCCGCCCATCACAATGTCAAACTTGTTTATGCGAAAATGGCATTAGATACATCACGCACAGCTTTTGCTCTCACACGTCAGACATGCACTGCCATCTTGGCAGTAAGCCCCTCCCCAGTTAATCAAAAAAATACAAAACGTAAGGGTTTTTAAAATGTCGTTTTAAAACTGAATTATTCCTAGTATCAAATGAACCAGAGCTGAGTTCAAATTGCACACATGATTCATTTTATCCTATCCACTTGCAAAACTACTCCCTTGTTTGAATAATTATGTAAAATACAATAACACTGGAGTGATTTAGTTTAAGAATTTTCTCCAGTAATATACTATAAAAGTTTGTTTTGATGTCAGTGACAATAATAATTGCATTATAATGCGACTAAAGGTATTTTTAAGTTCCGCCATAACCCCGTGGTTGATTAGACCTAGCTCACCTATCAGAGAAGCAATCACCATGCAATGTTTTGTGCCAAATAGTCATGGACAAAATGATTGCTGAGAAAGTGCCCTTGAATGTCTTTTACAATGAAAGCAGAATAGTTATTCTCAAAAGTAAATGCCTCTTTGCTTCAACATGGTTGTTGACATGTTAAAATCACATAACGCTGTCATTTGTTTATTCAAAGCAGATATCTGCACACCTGTTGAATGATTTTTACAAATCTGCTTTTTGCAAACATCTACAAAAATGTACGTACAATCACATCTACTACTTCAAATTTTATCTTTAAACTATATAGTTTCAAAGCATAGAATCATACATTCTTGCAATTGCATCTTTTTCCGCATAACCACCAGCCACAGAAAAGCACTTGACCGCTATAGTACCAAGCAAGCGATGGGCAGAGCATAGTACAGTTCCATATCCGCCTTTACCCAGCTCTGCTTTTGGGTGAAGAAAGCATCGAATCTCATCACACGGGTACATCTTAAACTGTGAAAAGAAATCACCTTTCAGTTCTGCACGTACTCATAGCAACGAATGGACGAATATAAGCACAACGCTGGCAAACACAATTTAAGATGCTCTAGATTTCACAGGTGATTTAGGAATTTTCGATTTAATTTGTGGTGGTGATTCCAAAAATAACACTCATTTTTTGTGTCAGGTCAACTTTCTAACTTATGTATGAATTTTCAGTTTTTGCGAATATCAAGTCAACTTTATAAGTTATTTATAAATTTCCATTTCTGTGAATAACTTGGCCATACTTTATCACTTCACTATGACATCCAAACCCCATTTCAAATCATGTACTGTTCGTTGGATATACCGAATGTAATTTGATTGCTTGTGATGTCATAAACACAATTTGTGCGTCCTATCCTGTAGCAGAGGTAGCCGCACTGTTGTTTTTACGCTCCGACTCCACCACTGTTGTAAAATTCTAGAATCCTGATCCGATTCGTATAAGTTTCGTCAAACTTGAGAATCCGACTCCTGTTCCAAATCCGAAAACTATCTATGCAACCAAAAATCACATTTTTTTGACTTGCGTAGATAAAGTAACAATGCGGTAATTCGTACTGTTTCCAGATTTAATATCATGTTTGAAGTGTAATGGAGTTTGCCTCCGTTTGGCTTAACAATTTAAAACAAGGTTTATGAATCAACGTAAGCCTGGCTAAGCCAGCGACCATCCCCAGTAAGTTTCAATTGGCGCCTAAAGAAACCCTGGGTTAAAGCATGGCAAAACTGTAGCGGACAATTTGGGCGTTAATTACAAGAAACGTTAACGCGATGACAGAATATGTCTAAGCCACTCTGACTTTAATATAGTCGACACGAAACGCAAGCTTCAGATTTATGGTTCGTTTTTGAATGTATTATATCTGAGCGTTAAACCAAACGTAATAACGGCATTCACAGGTTAGAGCTCGTTGGGCATTTCCCAAGGAAAGAAAAGGATGTGTGAAAGCAACGCATGGAAAACTAGAATAAAAGACACCACTTGCATGAGATTGCATTGTTTACATCACTCAAAGTACTTTACAAATTATTGATTGAAGATCCTCGATAGCCTAGAAGGTGATAGCAGGACGTTATATCAGCGACAACATTATTCTTGCCAACGGGTTTTTGTTAAGTGACATGATGACAGTGCCATTTTGAGGTCAACCCAACTTTCGTATGCATATTAACGTTGTTTGTCCAATGAGACAAGGTGCGATGATGACCACATCCGGGACGCTCGCATTTTTCTCACGAGCGGGGCGCGGCGTCAAGACTGCAACGTTCTCCACGCAACTCCTAACTTGTTCATGCTCAGAGTTGAGGCATCGCTTGTGCGCATTTTCAAACCCGAAGACGAACACTGTGACATTGCAACAGCGCAACTATCGCTCGCTGATCATCAGGATACGGCTAGCTATTAATTTCTAGCAGGGCAAACAAGTAGCAGCGCCAAACCTCCCAACATTACATGGGCAGTGTCGTATTCGAATGAATTGTTCTTGTGGCCACTACCTGACTGGTCTCAACAATGATTTATTGGTCGTGTTTTGGCGCAGTGCAACAGTCAGGTTTTGTAGCGATAGGTGTACAACAAGTTTAGTAGAGGCGGGCCATATTGGCGCAACTGACATGTCCGATTGCAGAAACCAAAGTGACAACAGTACAGGACAAAAAGATAACAAGACAAGTAAGGAATTGTCTCCGCAGCTCTTCGTTACACCGTCCACCAGGAAAAAGTCTACAAAACCAATTTACGAAGTCTTGAAAATATCCCGTCTAGTGTCGAGCTCTGGACCATCCAGCACCTATGCGGACGCACTAACTATACCAGACCAGGGGCTGGTTGGCCGCAACAAAATATGGAGCAACAAACAACGTGTCAAAAGAGACACAATCAATTCTCACTGTTCTGTCACACTACCACTTAGAGTTTAGGCAAATAGGTGTGGGCACGCCGGGCAAACGCAACGAGGAAGCCATTACTTGTTTGAAGTGATTCGAAAAAAGATACAACCTTCCCACAAAAATCGATGGAAACAGCTTTACATCAAACCGATTTAGAAAAATTGCGGTGAACTCACCTCTGATAGATATTCGGTAGCCTTTTTCATTTCCATTGCATAAACTCTCAGAGATAACTCCAAAGTTAAAAGCGGAAAATTTACAAATGATAGACGTCAGATTCCAAAATTTCTAGATTTTATAGTTTACAACACAACGCAGTTTAAGCGTTAGAATATAATGCAGTTTTTAACATACGATGCAGTTTTTAAGTTTAGAATACAATGCAGTTTTTAAGAGCACTGAGAAACGGATATTCTGACAAACTATACTTCACAGGTTACAAATCACTATAAAATATGAAATTTCGAAAATATTTTTGACCTGGCACATGATGTCTTGTTAACGAGGTACATTTGACGTTTAATGCGGTTACTTCTCGATTCTTTCAGATCTAAAGATAATGATTTTTTTCAAAGAATCTAACAAACATTTCTTCGAAAATCAGTCCAAAATCTATCCAACGTTTTGGTTCAAAAAGCAAGCGTGTCTGGTGCATGATACTGTGGATCTATCTCGTTTTGAGGATTTTGTATCACTGCTTTCTTTACTGAACTTTTAAGAAGTAATAGCTAGCTCCTTCCAAGCATTTTGCCAACTTCACTGTCAATCACTTTTATAACTACTAGTATGTTTTAGTCATCTTTGACGACCCTAATTGTAAATATTCTAATTCATAATTGTAAATATCCTTGATCTGTAGTATCCGTGCTGAATAAAACAGATCTCTATGTGGAATGCGCTCTCTATGATTAACCTTAAGTAGACTACGGATAGCTCTATTATTCAGCTTTGCTACATCAGCAATACTTGACCAATTGGCTGTAGCCCAGTTCGAAATTCCGTAAATTAGATGGGAGTAGACCAGAGAAAAATAAACTATTCTTAACAAATGGACATCAGCGAAAGGTTGGAGTTTAAATAAAACGCTGGCTCCACTAGCGACCTTTTTACCTAGATTTTCTAAGTGGGGGGTCCACGTTAGTATAGAGTCAATAAGGATCCCTAGGTATTTTACAGAATCTACTTGGGAGATAGTTTGCTGAGAACAGACTATATTCATACTGTGTCTTTGACTTTTATCACCGAAGAGAATAAAATTGGTCTTTTTAAAATTGATTGTTAATTTGTTTGCTTGCACCCAGGATACGATACTAGTTAACTCACTGTTGACAGATTTCTCAAGTTCACGAACACTCCCATTTGATAAAGTTAAGGTAGTGTCATCAGCAAATAATAACGTATTGAATTTAGTTACGGAGGGTAGGTTGTTTATGTACAGTAAAAAAAGGATAGGACCAAGCGTAGAACCTTGGGGGACACCGCAGGTAA
>Ga0210059_1009885_pt1 | contig 14804 bp, 9 predicted proteins | sample Ectturendosymbi2_FD_188042 | JGI IMG/M metagenome (GOLD analysis project Ga0210059, IMG submission 188042) | Ecteinascidia turbinata endosymbiont from Florida, USA - Sample 2 (SPAdes) (version 2) | ecosystem: Host-associated > Tunicates > Ascidians > Unclassified | place: Key West, Florida...
TTTTCCCACTGTCAAGTTCCGACCAATTTTATAGAATACAAGCCGTCCAAATTGTTTCTGAAAAACAGCCTTTAATTAAGAATAAAGATATATATGCAGGCAAAGTGAAATAAAGTATTGTTAAAGAAACTGAGAAACATGACAACTGTCTAGTATCTACATGTGTGAAACTGAAAGTTGTTACAATTAGGCAATGGCTACAGGTACACCTGTGGATCTTGATGTTTGAAACCTTACTAATATGCCACCTGTAGCATGACAGTAATGCACAAGGAGAGTGAAGTAGGCTTGGCAGAAGTGTACTGAACATGAACACTAAAGCTAAACCCTAACCCTAAAATTTTAATCCTTAAACCTAATCCCAACACCTAAACCTAACCCCAAAACCCAAACTTTTAAACCTAAACCTATCCCCTAAACTCTAAATCCTGAACCTAACCCCTAAATATAATCCCTAAGCCTAATCCCTAAAAGTAAATCCTAAACCTAGCCCTAAACCTAACCCTTAAACCTAAACCATAAACTCTAAGCTCTAAACCATAAACCTAAGTCCTAAACCAGTGCTACTCAAATGGCAGACAGCAGTCCGAATCCAGCCTTTGGATGGCAACGGCCGGACCTCGTCAAGCTCTTAAAGGTGTATTTTATACCCAGAAGTTTTCATCCCAAAATTTTGCACTTTTGGCCGTACTTCTAAAGCATTTACTCTTCACCAAGTATGTGATTGTCGATCAAGCTGTTGTTCAGCTAAATTGCAGTGCACACCTGAGTTGGGTAAGCTATCACTTTTTTGTTCAAATTAATTGTTTCGTCATAATTGTTCAACAATAGCTCGTCACTACGATGTCTATCCTAGTGAAAATAGTGGATTTGAGGCTAGAATATAACAATGAAATCTTTTCTTTCTGAAAACAATGCAATTATAAAAATTTATTTGTGTACAGTTATGAAAGAAGCTTGAGTAAGGGAAGAGTTTTGCAGAAATTTTGGTCCTTCAAGAAATATTTGTTTGCGGGAAGTCAACAAAATGTGAAGAAAAGCTAAGGCATTTTCAGCTTTTTTAGAATATGATAAAGGGAAACTGTTGAATTTTTGGCTGACATAGTGTAACACCTCTACAACTTGAATGTAAAACTTCAAGGAGAAAAACATAGCCTACTACTCTTGATTTGATCACCAGGATAAGTTTCCCTTACTATTCGCCCTTTCCAGAAAAAGTTTAATATCTTCAGACAAGTCATTCAAAACGAAATTAGTTATTTTCTGAAGTATATGGGTAAAACAAAAGCAAGAAGATTCCAGATATATTCAACTTATTGAAAAGTTGATTACCAACATTATCGAACAGTTTGGCGACTTTATTTTCGAAAACAGTTGCTGCTCTTTCCTCAAAACCCTTTTCAGTGACAGACATCACTGAATTTTCAACTGAAGCAAAAAGTCACATTCACATGTGTGCACCGAAGATGAAGTGGAAATTTTTATTGGTACCGGAACTCTGCTGGGCATCTCCATTTATATTTGTAGGCAACGACCCATCATTCACTGATGAATGTGGCAGAGCAGAGCTCTGGCAGCTTGACACCACTGGTGTGGACGCACCCAAAACTCAACTGGAATTAATTGAATTCCAACAGAATGTAGCAGTAAAAGAAATATTTTTTGATGGCACACCTGAGATCTTCTTGTCAAAGGAAGGTATCTCCAAAATTTTTTCCAGTCATTGCAAATAGTCAGGGGAAATTCTTATGGTGTTTGGGTCTACCTGCTGCTGCCAGAGGGGCGATTTGTCCCCTCCTGTCAGCTACAGTAAATGTAAAACTCGGGCCCCCACTTGGCTTATGCTTTAGTTTTAGTATTCTTGTGGTTTTCAGTAGCTTATTTTTGCATTTCTCAGAGTATATGTTGGAGATCTAGGGTTTTTGTATAGCCATCCACATCCGGGTTCACCGTCATTACTCAGGGTTTTTCTGAGTGTTGCTAGCAACCTCCCTACAGTGGGCATGGACGTTTTTCAGATACGTTTTCCCTTCTGGCCTGAACATCTAGTTACGCCACTGACTGCTGACAGTCCGCACTGTCAAAAAAGGAGCTCATAAAGAACTAGCGTCACATCTGTATCACGAATAAAACCTTCACCATTACATCCTATTCACTGCCGCTACCTTGGAACAAAAATTTAGGTAATTGCAAAGAAGCACAAAATGTCATTGTTCTCACCAGCAGAACAATAAATAACGCTGACACCATTTGTTACTATTTGTATCCATTTACCAGATTTTGTATATCTATATATACTATAATCGTATTAAATTCTCATATTACACTTTTTGTTAGAAAAATCCAAGACATGTCACATTTGCATGATTTTTATGGGAGTGACCAGACCTCAAAAAATTTTGATATTTGTAGCTGGACCCTTTCTTAAAATAATTGAGTAGCCCTATCCTAAACTCTAAACCTAACCCCTAAAGCTAAAGCCCAAACATAAACCTTAAACCTAAACTGTAAATCTAAAGACAAAAGTTGGGAAACTTCTGCAACCACTACCACCAAAACGAAAGTTGTCAAGCTGAGAGCTGAATCAAAAACCATCGGCACAGCAGACCTTAAATGTATCTACTATGCTACAAAGTTGGTGGCATTTGAGTGACAAACTCAGCATTTTTTCGAACTGTGTTATGTGAGGCATATCCGTAGTCACTACCTTACAATAAAATTAGGCAGTGGCTACAGGTCCGCCAGCAGACCTTCTTTTTTTAGAAATCATTTCTTCTCTGTCATGTGACACAAACATAACATCTGCATCCACAATGAGTGTGCGCTAGACTACACTACACTTGCCAGTAATGTAGTAAACACTAAACCTAAATGTAAAATTAAACCCTTTGAAACCCTAAACATAAACCCTGAACCTAAAACCTTGAACCCAAAACCCTAAGCCCAAACCTGAACCCTAAACATAAAACCTAAACGCAAACTCTGAACCTAAACAGTAAATGTAAACCCAAAAGTTCTTGAAAGTTTTTAAAAAAGTAAATAAAAATTGCATCCATCAACAGTGTAATCACTACTACAAAAACGAAAGCAGCAATTGTGAGAGCTGAACTAACAACCACTCACACAGCAGGTATAGACACTTTTTCTCGACTATGTTCACAGTGTCGCTTGTGTGACAAACTCAGTGGTTTATCTGGACAAAATGATATATATGTGGTTTGAAGAGGTTCGAACGGTATCACATGACTGGGAGTGGATGAATAATTTTAAAAAATGAAGGTCGGCTGGAGACCTATATAGCCACTACCATAAAATTAAATGTCAAAACTGGGAAAAATTAGGTGTGAGTATTTAAATTCTCCTTGATTATGTGTTTTGCTACAAGCCACTGGTTTGCAACTGAGCATTTCAGAAAATGCTTTTTTGTGCAAAATTAAAATTTGGATCATTTATCTTCAAACATAAAGCTAGAGAAAAAGGAATATAAAAGGCAGTGTCTTAATGACTTTTTCTGGTTTTTGCTTTGGAAGGACTAAATAATGTATCGAGCAAAATTGCTGACCTTTGTATAATATGGATTTAAGAGAATTGATGGAGCAGTTGACTCTTGGTTTGCTATCTACCCTTGGTGAGTAAAGATGGCTGCATCATGGGCCACACAAGAGGCGCAATATGACAGTGCATTATAGGGTCAATTTTCATGTGCTAAATTGGTGATTTTTCCAAGTGCTCATATAACATAGATTCAGAATTATAATAACCAGTTAGTAGTTTAAAGATCAACTTAAATACAACTATATTGATCTAGGCCAGGGGTGACGAAACTATTTGCTATCGCGGGCCACTTTGTCAGTTACCGCTGAGTAAGCGGGCCACACAACTTTTTAGTCATACTATGAAACCTCTTAAAAATGAAAAAACGGCCGCTATGACTACGGTATATATATGTACCGTTAGTACCAAAAGGGTTAAACAGCTAAATCCTGAATTAGATAAAAGGTTTGTACTACATTTGTATGATTCCTGCGTGATATGCGTGTAATTCAATCAGGCTATCAGCTTTTGATATCACTGTCTTTAAGATGATTCAGGCTTAGTTTGCTTCTATGCCATGTATATGCCACTTTTATTGCTAAGGCTTTGCTTTCACTTATTTTTGTTCGCCCAGTATTAAGTTAAATTAGCATTAAAGGAAGTCATAATAAACCTAAGAAAGGAATAAACAAAGAAAATATTGGCAATTCAAAAGGGCATACAAAAATCTTGTGTACGGTTCCAGATATTTTATTTATGTCTGAGCATTTTTAAACTTACTTTATTGAATAATCATGAATGCTGCTTGTACATCAAAATTGGGTCGTGTTATTTTGCAATAATCCATGTAATCAGCTCTCAACTTATTTTAACTTGTCAAGTTGAGAAATTAAGACATTATACCACCCAACCTGTGTTAAAAGCTGTGTATAATGCATTGAAACACCCTTATCTCAATTATGCTGTTTTGAACTTGGGCATGGATTCAAAACTGCTATTCAACCTCTTGTGAATCTAAAAAAAGCTGTGAAATTTCTGAAAACATCCAAAAATGCCACTTTGGATGAAATATATGTACAAAATAACATTCTAACAATCAACAATATATCTAAAATGTCCGCTGGTAAGTTTATGCACTCTTATGGAACAATCTACTTCCGTCACATTTTAACCAGTATTTCAAATCTATTCAGACAGTTCATAATTACCCCACCAGACTCCCAATTTCAAAAAATTTCTTCCTACCCAGGATAAACTATTCTTAAGGGCAATGCTCCCTCAAATTCATTGGACCCAAGGTATGGTCAGAAATACCTGTTTCAATCTCATGTATCAAGTTTCAATCTCATGTTGACTTCAAACATCTGTACAAAAACTACCTACTCTCTACTTTGGTGCAAAGTAACAAATGGAATTTGTTTAACTCATCTTGTGTTCTTTGTGATTTTTAACATGTGATTTCTTCCATTATGTTTTTCTATGTATTTTATACTTAACAGTCACTGTAAAGTTTCTCTTTCTGATGGGGGAAGTCTTCTTTATCTGTCTGTCATTTGATGTTTCCTCCAACTTGTTTTTGTATCCTATAATAATTTGCATTGTCCAACAACTATACATTAATTTCAGTGTTTTGTTCTCTTCATACCTGTGAAATTAAGTATCTCATCATGGTAACTATGTGCACATAGCCATGCACTCATCTGTAAATATCATTTGTGTCTTCGTTTTACATCACCTTAACTTTTCTTTTCACATGAGTAATGATAGTACTGAAAGTTGTATTGCAGGGTTGGTGGACTAGATGACCTCATGGTCTTTCACCAATATTTTGTGACAAATGAACCAGTAAATGTTCATTGCTTGTGTAGAGCTTTGCTATTAAATGATGCTGTAATTTTTGCATTAGCCTATATTCTATGCACTGCTGTATGACAGGGGTCGTCAACCTTTTGCTAATTGTGTGCCAACTTAAGGTTTCAAATCATTCAGTGTGCCAACAACATACGCACTTTTATACAAGTAAAGGTCAGTATACCTTCTGTGTGAATCTTAACAAAATTGGAGCTGCTCTAGGACATTGGAAATTGCTTGGCATGGCATGCATGCTGTTGCTTGCCGACCCCTGCTGTATGCTTTATTGACTGTGTGAACCATCATTTTGTCTCAAAAAACAATACACTTATATGTCGATGTATACTTCACAGTTATGTCTATTTTTACTAACCTTGTTTTCCAGCATTTACATAAAAAACAGTTTTTGGCAACAATCATTTGGTGACTTATTGCATGTTAGTATTTTTGTTTTTGACTTGCAGAGAAGCGTCCTGGAATTTGTGATGTGAAATTTTCAAATTATGCTCCAGCTCCAAGGCATGCTTTGGTTGCATGGGAACAAAGAAATACATGTATGCTTCCTGAGGATCTCAAGAATTTTTATTTGACTACAGATGGTCTCCTACTCACATGGAAAGTTAGCATTGATGGTGATTACTTCTTCTTATCAATTGTTTCGATTTTTACTGTTTATATTCAACCAGGGTTTTTTTAAGGTGTTATAGGGACCCGATTCGGGTCCCTAGAATTGTAAATTGGGTCCCTACAATTTGATTTTCAGAGAAAATCGTAATCGAGTCCCTAGACTCAAAGAAAATTGGGTCCGTATAATCAGAGAAATCGGGTCCCTACAGGTTCACATCGGGTAACTAACATTTTCCTTAAAAAAACCCTGATTCAACTATTCTTGTATTGCTTTTAATCACTATTCCACTTTCCAACAAATGTTTCGATTTAAGGAATTGTGCAGCAGTTTTAGGGTTTATGTCATCATGGTTGACTCTAAACTGTTTTTGATATTTTTTCATTATATGAAAAAAAATATTTAATTTCCTTTTAGCATAATAGTGTTATATTTCTTTATGAATCAATTTAAGTACCTTCTTGTCAACTCATGTCAAAAAAAAGCTATTGCCAATTCATGTTAACTGAAAAGGTAGTTATTTCTGCAATCTACTGACAGAAAATTAGATACATTGCTTGGCAGCCTTACTAAAGACAAGGCACATATGAAAATATTCATTAATTTGTAAGACAAACATAAAAAATTCTTAAACTCACTCTCACAACTGTTTCTATCATAGTTTCTGGTCTGCTGTATTTTTTAAATAAAATTTCTTGTTCATGTCATTGCTGATGGTGAGTATTTTCAGATAATGAGCATCCTCTTGGCCATATGGAAATTAATTCTCTTGGTGATTTGCACAAGCTTAGCTTAGCTGGATCAACAAGTACTGCATCAAGCAACATATCACTGGCTGACATTGATTACGAAAGTGATTCTGAAGATGAGACTTGTAAGTACACGAATGTTACTGTGTAGCATGTAGCTTTTACTTTATCTTTTTCTTGATTCAGTGCATAGCTGTTAAACGTTTTGCATTACCTATGTTTTACTTTACAAGTACATTTTTACCACTGAGTTTAGGATCTAAAGTTGATAGAATTGTAACTGGTACAGCTCATGCAGAAAAAGAAATGAAAGATATTTTGTAAATACGTTGCTAACCTTCACAGCTGTGACAACCATGAACAAGCAAATAATTGTATAACTTCTTATGCGTTTTTTTTTATTTAGGTGAAACTCGCAAGCGACCACATTTTGATGGAAGAAGCCGATTATTTGAACTTGATTCATGCAATGGCTTTGGCAAAGTTTGTCTTGTATACGTTAAAGCATCTCCTGGTGAGTACTCAAAGTGAAATAACTATAGCATTCAATTCGGATTTGGACGGACTATCATAGTCAGAGCGTTGAGTCAACCAAGAAATTGTTGACATTGTAGGTGTTTTGGTTTTCTATAGCCTTTTTTCAGCTCACATCATAAGAGAAGGATCAATAAAATATAATTTGGTGGGAGGTAATAGCTCAGTGACGGAACGTCCGTCACTTAACTAAAAGATAGGGCGTTCACCACAATCTCTCCAGCAAAAAGCAAACTGCAGGCCTCGGCATGCCGCCATCAAAATCAAATTAAAAAGAAGATTGCGGATTTTGTTTTCACACAAGTTCATGTTTCCAGGATCAGCGATGTTTTTATTTCGCCTGTCTATTCAATATAGTTCCCTTAGGAATCTCTTGCTCAGTCTTCACATGTTGGTGTTGCCGCTTGGTACTGTTTATTTTGGTCACAATTAATTCTCACGATAAAGTTAATCGATAACCAGGTCTGTTTCGATTGTTTAGAGACTTTAGAAAGTTAAGAACAAAATCGAGTTTTAAACCAATGTTTCAAAGACGAGCAATCATCCTCTCCTTGTTTCTGTATATAAGCATGCCGTTGAAAGAACGTAATTGTTCATCAAATGTTGTGTTTGAGGTGGTCAAAGTTAGGAGTACGTAGGAAAGTCTTGCGTCTAAGAAAAGCTTCGTCAAGAATTCGCGTTCCTTGTTGTCACTGCTCTTTGCTTTCTTCATTTTATTCTTATCCCCAACGTTTTTGTGCTTGACTGCGTTGGATAAAGCTAATTGCAAATTTTTTAAATAACACTTGATAAAATAAACCTTCGGGAAAGGCGTCAATTGTAACAGCAAAAACTGTTTTTGGTAGGGACGTCAAATAAGTATGCTGTGTTTTGCATGTCAAAGATCCCATCGCAGCTTATTAATTAAATTTAAATAATTTAAACGGTGGATTTGTTCATGCAGCTAATCGATCAAGGATATTTGTACATGCCGTCACCTATTTTCTTTGATATATTTGAATTTATTAGTTTGACAAGCTCCTAAGCAGTCACATTTTTGTTGCATTCGTGGTTTCTGGCCAACTGGACCTTTGAAGGATACACTGGCGTTTTAACCAGCCTTGTTCAAATTTTCTGTGTATAGGATTTTAGTGCTAAAACGTGTGGCACGGTTTCCCTCGCTTTACTCATAACTTCTCCCAAAATCACTGCAATGCGACTGCTGGTAGCTTTCTTATGAGTGTTTTTTACATACAAGAAAAATGATACCTGCGGGGTTTAAGTAGCTCGTCTCCACCACGACGACTGAGCTGAATCCAATCGCAAATTTTTTAAAATAGGAAATCGATTTCACTACGCATCTTCAGTCCTAAAATCTTATTCAAATAAGGTCTTTTTCAAACTTGGAGGGTTTAATTGAGATATAAGCGACTTGAATTATTTTTTCGTAACTTTATAAAAGATGGTGAGCGCACCACCAAGACTATAGCTATCGTATGAACTGAGCGCAGCCGGCACGACTGTGAAGTAACCAACATAACAGAACGCCTTGTCTTTCTGTGTTGTATATTTCAACCTTTTCTAATGTGGCGATCTTAAGTTTTACTTTACAAATGTGATGACGTGTTATTGTGTGAAACCCTGGGTGCCTAAAGATTTTGGAACCTGGTTGAAACAGATGTGTGCAAGAAGCACAGCTCATGAAAGTCAAGCGCACCAAAGCCACAGCTTTCTACAAACCAGCCAAAAATCGGTTTTATTGGTACGTTTTACACGTACATTTGGACATTACCAGCAGTTTTGCGCAGCTTAAATTCATTGCTTGTCCTTGGTTTATATCATAGGCTTGATTATCGAACAAGTATTGCAATTTGATATTGTTTTGTAATTGACTGTTCATATAAACGCTATGTTTGCGGTGTTTTGCTGAAAGATACCCTGTGTAAAAATATGTTGTTGCACTACAGCGGCACGGACTAATGTTTTTGCAGGTCTTCCTGCTCAGTCCACGGAAATATGGTTCCTCGATCGTGCTTTAAATTGGTCGTTTTTGGCTCCTGATTTCACGACCTATTTCCGGATGATGCTTGTGCACATTGGGTTGCCTCAGTGGCAATATGCCTTTACACCAATTGGTTTAAGTCCAAAAGTTAAGGTTAGTAAAGTCTGAATCGTGTACTACGTCGTGATCAAGCCCTGCTTTATATAAAAATAACACCGGGTTAAGCGTATTTTAATTGCTGCATTTTAGCAATGGTTCAGTATGTACGCGCCGGTTCGACTGAAAATCGACGAAGAAATGCGAAATAACAAGTCGTTTGAACGCATAGATATAGGTGAGTGTTTTAGACGTATTTTGAAACTAATACACACTAAAGAACAGACGTTGTTTCACCGTGAAGTTACATTGCAAGCGAATTTTTCGCTTCAATTCATGTACTGGTCCAGATCATACCCATTGCGTTTTTCAAACGTCACAAGGCTCTTTGAAAGGTCAAGTCCTGAAAATCACTTTTAATCGGTATTGTATCTTCAAGAAGGCTCACTCACAAAAATAGAAACGAAAAAAAAACTGCCATCCGCTTAAATTTCGTGTAGGCCGTTGAACTTACGCAAGCATTCTGAAAACAAGGACCCATGTAGCCCACATTTCCTCATCCACTGTTTTCAACTTGCACAACCTTTCGCCGAATTAAAAAGTGTGTAGGTGAAATCAGTCCGGCTGTTCCCACGTTACTAAAAATTTGGGATATTGCGAAATATGCTCAGAATGTATCTTGAGCCCAAATCGTGCATCAAAAACTTTTAAAATTAAGCGTCCATAGATTTAACGCGAGAGAATTTGTTGCTTGAAAACACGGTATCCAAAATGAAACGTTTTTCGCTCCTCGCGAACTACTGTTTTTTGGAATTCATGAAGTGTGTTGGCAAAAAGTTGCCGTGTACAGGGTGGTTCTACAGAACAAGTTTCTCTGTTTGAATTCCCCTAGGGAAAAGGATGGAGGTTGTGTTTCCTAAAGTCTTCTAACTGATGGTAACTGCTGTACAGTAAGGCTATTCGTCCAATTTTGCAGATTGATCGTAATTGCAAACAAGTTATTTACCACTCCACATTTTTGTAGCAAATTTTAATAATTTTGCACTGAAATTTTTGCCGAAAAAGCGTTAATTGGAGCTGATGCATACGACCCTCTATCAATGCGAACATTTGATACAATTTCAATAATCCCGCTCAGATGTTCCTCCTGTGAAGGTCGATTGGCAAAGGGTGTTTAAAGGCAAGGCTGCTGATAAAGGCAAGGGAAAAGTATCGACAACTAACTTGCCGCCAAACAAGAAGAAGTTATCAGCGCCATCACAGGCTTTGTCCGGATCTAAGTAAGTGTAACTGTCTATTAAGAATGCACTGAACTTTTGCTTTTGTTCTTATTTAGCTTGGCTCCTCTTGATTCGATATGTAGTCTCGCGAAAGACTAGGGACTTGACTATTAAAAGATTCTGCATAGTAACCTGGCATAGGAAGTATTTTAGGTTGAACACCTGTTTCCTTTTCGATTTGTGAAAAACAACGACAAAGTGTTTTATAACCTTCGCAACTATTATCTGTTTTTGATAGGCAGGAATAATTGACTCAGCTTGATGCAAGCTCCAAGTTTTACATTTCATTGAACCCTTAGTTTTCGTTTTCATTTAATAATTCGTGTATTCACTGTATTCCAAGACATGACTAGAGAAAAGCTTTAAGATGTCACTTCTTGGTGTCCCTTATTTGTAATTTATGACCGCATAGTGACACTAAGTTATTTTTCCAATTTAGAAAATACAGAACAACTGGGTGAGCAAGCCCAAGAAAAAAGCAACTTCAACTAGCCTAAGTCTTTTCCACTGTTTGAGAATGAAATGAAGTGTCAACTTTTGTTGCTCGCTTGTTAGAAGAAAAAAACTTGCTTCTGATGTGACTAGTAATCTGCGAAAAATGTACATTCCACAAATTCTATCAAAAAGAAGTTGATTTACTATTGCATGGTAGGAGAGAAAATAGCATAATTAACTTCGATTTGCAAGATGATGGTTTGCTGAAAGGCAGTAAAGTCGTCCTAATTCTTTTTCGTCAAACTTAACATGGATGTTGGATGGGCGTTTTTTGAAGCAGATCCGCAGGCTTGTGATAATCTACACAAAAAGAGTGCAGCCCTGCCATACGAGTATATTAAAACCTTGTAGGGACTATCCGGTTTAATACAGTACTGTATATGACTATATGGCAACTTCGCTGGCATTTTTTAAACACTGAGGTTCTTTTTAAAAGAAAGCAAAAACGCTGAAAAGTTTTGTTAACCACTTGTGTGTTTCAAATCTATGCAGATCTGTGACAGCCACGAAATATGGTCGGATGACGAAGCCTTGGGCCTGAACAGTTCAACAACAGCTTCGGTTTTCTTAGTACTCTTGAGGAGGAAGCTTTGAAGACATCACGATTTGTGCATGAGTGAATAACCATGTTACGGTTGCGTTGTTGCTTGAGTCAGTGTTTTGACTGCCAAAAAGACTGTTTTCAGATGAAAAGGTTGTACGTTCGTACATCTCCGCACAAAAGAGATTGACATTGTGGAATGAACCAAAAAAAGCTTACACTTTGCTGGCAGCACGAACTAGCAATGATAAAGTAATGTTGTGGAAGAGACTGGGAGTTTTATTTGGGATGTGTTCCTAACCTGATCAAAAAGTGGTAAAAGCAGTCAACGCCAGAGCGAAAAGTCACAACAATCGCACGTCGTCGCAGCTGATCGTGTGCACGAGCAAGGACACAAGATTGCGTAAACTTCAATGTTCCATCAATAGACAGAGAACGATACATGTTTTTTTGACTGTTCAACGTAGAACCGTGAAAATGTGGAAAAGTTCAGCGACGTAGCGAGCTTACGTGTAGCTAGAGCAATTACTTACCGATCTGTGCGTATTTGTACAGCTTGTTAAAAGGCTGGAACGCGCTATAACACCTAGCGTTACAACTTCTTGATGTCTCGCATTCCGCAACTTCAGTACTGTTGAACTGTGTTCATGACCAAAGGTACCAACTGGAGTGAGGTTGTAATTTACAATAACATTCTTTTGTGGACGGTGCATTAAAGCATGCAACCTTGAAATATTTTCCAGAATTAGCGTCACGTCCATTCTTATAGCTTTAGATAGACATATCATAACACCATAGTTGAGCACAGAGCGCCTGCTTATCAGTTGCAGGTGGCGATGGTATTTTTGTGACAGTTTTGATGCCCGCGGTTGCCTGCACTGATTACACCACTTATTGATTACGTGCCGCGTCGAATTGCTTTGCCTGGTCGTTTGTATCGCACGTCGGTATCAGATTGTTTAGTTTCATACCAGGGACCAGCCTGTGGTCTGGTGGTAAGTACGTCCGCTTCGATGCTGGTAGGTCGAAAGTTCGAGTCTCGGCCGGGTCTTACCAAGACCTTGCAAATTGGTACTGTAGCCTTCTAGCCAGGCGCACGGTGTACGGAAGAACTGCAGGGAACACAACCAGAACACAACAGAAACCGAGTGAAAATGAACCCAGAGTACAAACTCAGACCTGGCGCTACAAGACCATTGTAGTTATAAAGCGCCAACAACAAACCACCATATCTAACAATCATACCAGGCGGTTGTTGTGTTACGCTGCAAATGTTTATGCGCGCTGGTGTTCTTAGTTGAATAAAGCTTGGTGAAAGGTTTCGTTCGCCGATAGGCATTGTCGTGACAATTTTTCAACTAAGATATGGACAAACAACTGCTTCGTCCTCGAGAGTTGTGTGTCGAACCGTGAGCACCTGATGCTGGCCGAATATTTGTATTCTGATTAAGGGCTGTAGAAGATTTTATTGACAGTCAACAGGAACTGCGCAGAGACGGCGACTCAGAAGTTCAAGGGAAGCGTATCATAATCAACTGTCTTTCACCTAGTGTCTATCCTTGCGTTGAAGACGCAGCCGAATATGAAGATGTAGTGCGAATTTTGCAGTCTCTTTACGTCAAACAGAAACAATGTTTGTGCAAGGCATCTTCTCGAAGGTAGACACCAGTCACAAGGTGATGTCCGAGAATTTGCAAGTTCTTAAAACTCTTGCAACTGTTGCCGTAACATTGCACGTTTTCGTTTTTGTGTACGTCCATTTTCGTTGCTTCGCCAACAACTTGAAAAGGACTTGCTTCGCCAACAACCTGAAAAGGACAAGCAAAATGTTGACTTTGCCCCCCCCCTGGAAAAATTTATGCGGGCGCCCATGGCCAGTGGACCCCTTTCATCTAAGTTCCTCCCTGGATCAAACCTCTAGTTATGCTACTGACCCTCCCCTGATGCAGACATGTTTTACACCCTCTTTTTCTTCGATATTTGTGCTTTGTTATAAACTTATGCATGTTAAGTTTAATCCATTTTATCACTTCGCTTTTCCTATTCACATAAAACGTTTTCAATTTAGCATTCATAGCTAACAATACAGCTGACCGAGCAGTTGACCCAGAAGAAGTGATGCCATCTGCAAATCTTCAGTTTTCCTCCATTATTTAACGCGATGGTGACCAATTGCAGTAGTTGCTGATGCGTTGTTTAGGTGTTTATTTTTCTCCGGCATTGGTTATGCGTAGCAATCTAAACCTGTGATTTGTGGCGCCTCATGATTTTTGTTTTGTGTAGAAATTGTCTTGTGAAAACATTTGACACCTTGATCAAAACAACCTACATGCTTCGCTCATCCGATTTTATCTATTTACTTCAAAACCTGACGTTAAAATGTCTTTCATTTTTCTACCCACTGTTGGATTACTATTGCAGCGCTTACACGCTATATAAAATAATGCCTACCGAATTATGCAATTTACATACCTAGAATTGTAAGTGTTCGCCCGCACAAAGTTAGCCGTCGTGTCAAGACTTTTGATGCCATATTGACAAATAATCTGTATCGCTTTTTACAACATTGTGCATCTTCACCTAACTTTTTTATTCGATCTCTTAAAATGTCTGCTTTTTACAAATCCCAATTTTTTCCGCTCCTGTATGACGGTGATCAACTGATAGTTGATGCGTTGTACCGGTGTACGCATCTCATAGTATTGTTTTTGCATAAAAACGAAAACCTTCCTGTGCTTCGTGGCGCCTTAGGATTTCTTTATTTACTTGTTCCAGTATGCCAGGCCTGCCCAACCTTTTTAGTGTTGCAGGCCACTTTCACAAGAGGAAATTTATTGCGGGCCACAAACGTTTTTTGTGACGTAACAAACCCCTTGATTTTGATAAGTTTTATGCGATAACACTAGGTGATAATGAGCCCTATAGTTGCACGCAGTGTTGCCAACTTGTATGGATGTAAACCAAATCTAAAAAATTAACATTTTCGAAGCGTTTGTTAAACAAGTTGTTGGGTGGTAGGCCCATAACAGAAACAACAGGTGTAATTTTGGTGTATTTTGTTGGCAAATATCCTTGAACCTATAAAAAAATACTAAAAATTTAAAAAGTCTGCTTACGA
>Ga0210059_1009886_pt1 | contig 14804 bp, 8 predicted proteins | sample Ectturendosymbi2_FD_188042 | JGI IMG/M metagenome (GOLD analysis project Ga0210059, IMG submission 188042) | Ecteinascidia turbinata endosymbiont from Florida, USA - Sample 2 (SPAdes) (version 2) | ecosystem: Host-associated > Tunicates > Ascidians > Unclassified | place: Key West, Florida...
GAATTTAATTCACAAATCTATCGCTGCGAAGATAGTCTGTTAGAGAAGCAGAGCTTTCACTTCGCGTGTGGATATGGGAAATGGGAGTAGACAAGAAGATTTACGCGATATGTCTGGTCAGGTGAGCAGTTACTCCAATGCTCGCCTACACTTCAAATAACCATTACGTCAGATTCACGGAATTCGTCTTTGTGACTCACAATGGACTGTTGGTAACTCCCTACGCGTCCATCTCAAACAGTTTGAAAAACAGCACCTCGTTGTGCGTTGATTCGCATCAAGTGGCGTTGCGGCGCAGTGTGTTTAATTTTCCACGGTGTGGAGCGTTCGAACTTTACGGATGATCGATTTTGTCGTTGGTGTTTTGCTGCAGCTCTTTCATGCGCAGTTATTCGTCTTCACCACCCGCGCAGTTTACCGAGGAAAGGAAGCACCGGTTTGGGCTGTTTCACACAGATTGGCGTGAATCAGCTGCTGTCTCGCAATGAATGTTGCGCACATAGCGCAGTGTATCCTCAATTGTAGCAGCTATGTTTTTTCAATGAGGTTATAATTTGCTCGTAGCCCTACCTGCGAAGGCAGGTACGTCGTGTTGGTACCAATGGTTGAAGGTTGGTGAGTAGAGATTATTTTCGTTATACCCTGCAACATCGCTAATGCTTTCTCGGTTGATAAATAGGAACTCAGTTCATGTGTTACTTAATTGTCTCTTGTACGTATGTCTTCACTTAATGTTGGCTTAAAGTTAAGGCCATTTTTAGCGGAGTGATTCGCTGAATTGTTTATTTGGTGTGTCATTTACAACTCCCTTTGCTTGAAACTTTCAGTAATTCTTTGTTGACCCAAGTTTTTCAAAAAGTTTTGTTTCATTCGTTGGTGGTAGACAAGAGAAGTTATTTTCTTTATTCACAAAACTACTTAAATTATGAAATTGCTAACCTGGGGTTCAGGCAAAAATAATAACTGAAAAAATGATATGTAAGCATCTTTTCATGTATGAACTGGGAATGACATATAATTTTCAGAGTTCTTGTTACTTTATCTACCTACTATACATGGTGAGGTTAATCAGAATTATGTTGTTTTAGGGTAAAAAAAATTATATTGTTTGAGATAAATGTGAATTATGTCGTCTGAGTTAAAGCACAGTGCTCAACATGCGTAGTAGGTAAGTTCTTAAAATGTAAGTTCAAGCAAAAAAAGCTTCGATGTTAGCAGCAGCTGACAGTTGTCATGAAACAGCCCAAAGAAAGCATACAACATGCATTTTCAGTGTCACTAGATAACAATGTATGTGTGGTGGAAAAAGCAAGCTATTGAAATTTCTGAAAGGGCTCGTAAAACGCAGTTCAGTGAAGATGAAGCTATGGGATTTGAAATGCCCTATTGGAACAATTAGAGAAGTGCTGTCGGTTTTATTTTTGTGCTGAATAGGGTTTCCAGGTGGTTTTAAATTTGGAAAAAAATGAAAAATTGTCCTACTTTCACCAGTTGTGTCCAACAGCTAGCAAATCATGTGGACACTGAGTTTGCATGCTAATTTGTCTAAATTTCATTGGCCTCAGAAAGGTTTTACTTTGAAGCAAATACTGTGCTGCTTGGTATCTTCCTGTATTACTTGGCAATTGTGGTGTTGTAATAAGGAGTGATGTGGCTTTGAAAGCCAGATTTGATTCTCTCTGAAGATTGAGGAAACAAACACTGGTTATGTTTAACGTGTGTGAACAGCTTCTAGGAAATTATTTTGCGGTTTCTATCCAGACATTTTTTAGGACAGTTTGAAGCTCATCAAATCTAAGCTAGATCTGGGGCTTATTCAAGAAACTTTTCTTCAAGATACCCTCATTTTATTGCTGATTGTTTAAAGCGCTACTCTTATGTAAAAAATGGCTGTCGAATAAGTTCTTCTGGCAAATGTTACACATTCCTTTGCTTCCTAAGTCTTTTGAATTATCAGTAAAACAGCTTTTGTAATGTAATGTTTGTGTATAGATGAGAGCTGTTTTGGACTCTAATACGGTTGGAAAAAATTTCCATTTGGTTTTTGGTTGCTCACCATTGATACATTAGCAAAATAAACTTGAAAATTGTGTCTTTGTGTATCTGATCCTTGTAAAATAACAGTGACTACAAGACAGGGGTGCTCACACTTTTTTCAGCATGCGAGCTACTTATAAAACGAACAAGTAAAAATGATCTACCCACTACAAAAGTGCAAAACATATATTTATTAATAAATTTATTGAATATTCTTTTTACAGTGTAAGTTGATGTACCTTGCATACCCACACGAGCCCATATTGCACAACGCAACACAAAAAAACTATGCATGTTTTGACATGTCCGTCCAGCAGCGCCGAAAATTTTAATGTCATGCGATCTGCCCACCCTACCTTTGAGAGCGACTGGTAGATCGCGACCGACATATTGAGCATCCCAGCTATAAGGCAATGGGGAAAAGGTCCGTAGTGTGATTAGTTCTTGCTGCTCACAGTATGCTTCCTACTCTCTGTACTTGAAAGAAGTTCAGAGGAACTGAATGAAGGCAAGAAAATAGTTACATTTCCCTGATGGTATAGTAGTGTCAGTCTTGATAATTACGTAGCACTTGACATAAGAAAGCAGTAGAGAGCGACTGTAAAAAATGTAGCGTTTATTTACATGGGAGCATTCCTTGCAAGCTGAAACACAAGTTGTGCCAGAAACAGCACAGTACCAAAATGTAGTTTGTGGGTTGATTTTCAGCTGTAGTCCAAACTTTTGACCTTTGGTTGGCTACAGATGATGCACCTTGGTTCCGTGCAAACGTACGACGTTTCTATTTGGAATTGTAGTGATGAATTTTTCATGAATTTTATTTCTCCATCTGACGATGTAGTGTACTGCAATTTCAAATTCGTGGAACTTGGGTTGCACATTCCACTTGGTGTGTTTTTAAATAAGGGATTTTCTTTTTTGAGTGACGGTTTTGTATGGAAATTTGCCTTCACTGTTGTGCCGAAGTTTTGAGCGTTTGGTTCGAAAATTGGGCTTGTGTACCTGAGCTGATGGTTACTCGAGGTGGACTTAATAAACGTGTTTTCCTAGGCTGCCTTGAATAAACGCACATCAAATCCATTGACTTACACGAATGCGTGCGCACAATGCCACTTTTTGTAGTGATTTGCGCCTGGATGTCGTGTTTGTAGCTGCAGTATGCGCAATTGCATGAACCCCAACATAACATTAACACCAGATAGGTCTGAAAACACATCGTGGCAGTTACGTCTCGGGTCGACCATTTCATGGGAGTAGTGTTTCAGTATTTTGACTTCTTAGTGACGGCATTGTTCCGATTTTTTGCCACCAAGTACATGTTTGAGTTCATAGAAGCGGCTCCGCACAGTTCCAACCGCATTCGTCAGACGATTGTGGTTTTCAACCTGCTTTATTTATGTTACTCAATCTTCTTATAATTACTTTTAACGTTTAATTAAAATCATTTTGTTGTTTCGTTGAAGCCTGTTGCTTGTTGGCCTAAATTTTTAGTCAAATGTTGGGATGATTCTCATCTCGTAGCAGTTATAGATATATATTGCTCAAGTGGAAACGTTTAGATGAGCACAAACGACTTTCGATCAAGTGTAGAAAAATAATGTGATTAAAAAATCGCGCGCGTTGACCTTGTAGCTCCACAAAATATTTGGAATTGTTTTTGAGAGAAGAGAAGCATTGTACAATACCTGGGAGGTTAGTGTTCGCAACATCATCGTTTATTTACCCAAGGTGTAAGAAGAAATCTGGTAGTTGTTTAACAGACAACAGTTGTGCTTTCTTGTGTCCTCCGTCTGTTTTCAACCAACTTTGTCATATATATGTCATATTAACCGACTTGGGTGTTTATTTTTAGTGTGTTTCAATATTGATGCCTTTTGTTGAAATTGTTGCGTAAGATTTTTAGAGCATTATTTGTATGTCAAACTCATAAATACGTCACAGCGACTCGATATATGCTGAACCACAACTATTGGTAAATAATACCTTGCAGTTACAGGAATTCGCTCGTCAAATGGTTCTTAAAATTTGAGATTTCCCGTTAGCCACGTAGAGCTGGCTTGTTACAGTGAATATGATTCGAATCGCGCTGTTTCCAAATGTGAGCTTTTATTTGCAGGCTTGGAAAAAACGTTGGTTTGTGTTAAGATCTGGTCGACTGTCTGGTGATCCCAACGTTCTGGAATACTTCCGTCATCAAGGCTCGAAAAAGCCGATCCGCGCCATCAGCCTTGATGAATGCTCGCAGGTACGAATTGCAGTGTTTTTTAGACACAACTGCATCGTCCTGGCCATGGTGCAGTAGTGGGTTTAAAAGCTAGTGGAAAGACCAAGTTCCTTAATGAGCTTGTTAATCGGTTCTATATTCTCTGTAAAGCTGTGATAATCTTCCGCGGTTAAAGATAATGTTAAGAACATTGTGACCTTTGTATCTTTGCGTTGTTGGTTTCGTGGGTGTCTTGTCTTTATTCTTCACCAATCCATGCATGTAAGCCAGTGGTTCCCAACCGGAGTGCCGCGACACTCTAGGGTGCCATTTACGATGTCCAGGGATGCCGCGAGCTAATACGTTTTTCAATATATAATTGAAAAGATATTTCCAAAATGTCGTCAAATATCAACCCAAAATACTAGGGTTCGCCACTACAAGTGCCACAAATTATATTTCTCTTTTGTAGGGTGCCGCAAGCCTAAAAAGGTTGGAACCACTGATGTAAGCACTGCGGTCATGCATAGCAACGCGCTAGATTATTGTCGTGCAGCGTGCGTGTGCAAAGCTGTTTTAAGGCTAGCGGTTTCATAATGCTGTAGTTATAATGTATCTCTCTCAAAACGCCTACAAGGCCTATATTGTACTACTGTATTAGAATCTATAACACACACCTTTGTTTGTGGCACAGATCGATGCCAATGTTCCGATAAAGTATGAGAAAAAGGACCCATCCCATCAATATGTTTTCGACATCGTGACGAAAACCAGAACATATTATTTGGTAGCTGAAAGTCCTCTCGAAATGGCATCGTGGGTTCGATACTTGTGCGATTTGTGTGGATTCAATCATGGTGAGACTATGCTTGTTTTCAGACGATAGATGAGCAGAAGGCAGTCAAGCTCCCGCTTACGGTTCTATTTGAAATGCTTTCGTACTTGATTTATTGAAGCTACAAACCTAAATGGCTTTCGTCTTATAGTTATGTCGTCATGTTTAATCTTGCATACTCTTACGCTTGCGGTGTTTAAACTGCTGTTGAATAAGTTTAGAACTCCGAACTTAGAGTTTGTGGTGAACAGTTGATTTTGTTTCCCTGTAATTTTTTACTTCTGTTGGGCTTATTCGCTGTGAATGTGAACTTTTTTTGCCAACTAATGGACTGGCACGGAGCATTGTAACTATTAACAGCAATTTACCTGAAGTATTATTTACAAACTTTTTCTCAAGGCATTGCAGTGAAATCTGCATTCAACGTTTTCTCAACGCATTATGAAAGTGAAATCTGCACGAAGGTGAAATCTTCCTGAGCTGTTTTTATCCGCAAACAATTTTTTTAGATACTCCCGAAAATCAGCATGACCTAGGTACACAGCAGCAGACATTCAAGGCTGTTCAGCCGATAAGAAACTTCGGACATAATGGTTCCGTTCCTTTGTTGGAAGACGACGCCAGGTAACGACAGTCGCGATTTTTGTAATGCCGTAAATGATTCCTTTTCGGAAGAGAGAGATAAGCCTGTGCGAATGCACCTTTAATTTCAGCAGTATAGCAGCGACTGCAAACACCCTGTGATTTCACCTGTAGTGAAATAAGTAATATGTTTGAGTTTTAATGGTTTTATTACAGACACGGACAACTACGATCCTTTAAGTTGGCCCACTGAACTTGTCAAAATTATATTAATAAAATCAATTTATTGTTTTTCAGCTCATTTATATTAGTTACCAAAAGACAATCTATTTCCTTGGGGTGTTGGCTAAAATAATCCGTTTGTCGCGCTGAAGTTCGCTTTAGGTACTGCTGGTATGTGCTGCTGTGGCATTTGCATGTTTTCCCTTAAGAGGCAAATTTGCAGGGTTGCTGGCTAAACTGTTTCTCTGTAGACGTTCAATTAAAAACGTTTCGATGAACTAAACCTAAAAAAATACCCTGAGCGTTTGTTAACTCAGTAAGAATACTTCTATTTGGAAATAAATGTTCAAATAACTGCATGTGACAATTGTGGTCAAAAAGCACCACAGGCTGATCTTTGTAGCTTTGTGAATCTTGAACAATTTAGTGTATCGGCTGTCAAAACTACGGCGATATTATATCACTTGCGTGCGAGCACTTTTGTCAAGAAGCAAGCATCATTAAGGTGGATAAAGCTGTTTTTTCGTGTTAACAATTTATACGTGAAATATTAATTGTGAAATTAGATAAACCACCGCTAAAAATGTTCGCTGTAGGTTTTACGGTAAGAATGAATATTATGAAGATGAATCACGGCAAAAGCAGCTGGTAATGTGTTTTTTTTTTCTTTTTTTCTTTTTTGAAAGTTGATTTGGGTGGCGGCAGACCAAAGCCTGAAATTTGCTTCTTGTCGGGGCGGTTGATGTGAACACTCTGGAGCGCTACGGGGCATCCACTCAAAGATCGTGGATCGAAATCTAACTTTTCATTTAAGGGTCGGACAATATACCACTGCGCTATCACTGCTGCCCTTTTAATGATGTAAATTGAAATAAAATCAGTGGAACCAGTGGCGACTCCGGCACTCGGAATCAGCCCACGTCTTCGATTACGATTTATATTGCGGAGCGTGAGCTTGCTTGCTTTTTATATGTTTGTGCCACCACCCACTTCACTGACTAAGATTGTTAACCCGGGCTCTTTAATGGGCCTTGTCACTGTTCATGTATTTTCGTTCCATGTCTAACGTTTCGCGTTCATGTAGCAGGTGACCTGAATAAAACAATATCGTTCGTAGTAGGCGTTCGCTCCACTTCGTTCGCTCACGCTTTACTCGGGCTCAACCATTAGAGCCCTAGCTAGGCTAGCTGCCACCTGCAATTATATATTTTAAAACATATAATCCATATCAGATTCAATGTATTTTGAAGCAATGGATTTGCATAGAACATTGGATTTGAATTCCAATCCAGTGGGCAGTTAGCATTCGAGAATAATTTCAAACGAACGAGAAATAGTCCAGTAACTCGGGCTAATATGAATGAGCCTAGTACGCAGAGGACTGACTGGTGTTGTCATTGCTCTGTGACGTACGTTACGTAACAATAGGCGAACTCTCATGAGAACTTCTCATTCCTTGTTACGTATCTAACGTCACAGACCAACGATAGTGCCAGGGAGAATGAGAGCAAATGGAAATTTCAGCGATGCAAGCCTCGAATGGTTGCATTCAGTGATGCTCCTAGTGTTTTTGCACGAGATTTAGTGTTTTTTCATTTCATCTAGTGTTATAGTGTTTTTTTATCGCTATCTAGCGTGTTTTTTCATGAGTGAGCTGAATGTCCTTAATTGCACAATTTTGTGCAATTGTAACTGTAATTGAGACCTTTTGATTTAGTACAATTGTAATTTGTTAAAAATTCTACCTGATTAAATGTTAAATTACACAATTTCATATGTTTTGAGTTAAACCGCTGCGAAGTCACTTGGTCATTTGTAAAAAAGTTTCGGTGACCTGCACAAACAAACACAAGCGTTGTTACTATCTCCCGTTTTCTTTGTCTCTTGTTTACAATGAGTTGCACAATGTCTGCGGTTAGCATTGCAACGCATTTTCACTGTGTGTAAGTTTGGTTTTGTGATCTACTGTTTTTCTGTCATGAAATCTAGTACCTATCCGTAACAACAGAGTGGCAACATTGTTTGCATTCAGTCAGTATAAAGTGCGTAATGAGCCCGAGTGACGCTGGTGACCTGGAGTCGCCGGAGTGGAACCATAACCCGTATATCAGCAATGGCTTAAATGTCTTAGAAAATCTTGTTGCACAAGCATGCGCCACCCGTTAACCTAGCGATTGCTTTGTGTTGTTTTCGCCATGCTTGTGCATGGGAATGAGATTCCAATGGGAATTCCATTGGATTGGTCCCGTGGGATGGGACAATGGGCTTGAAGTTGTTCCATTACTTGTGTCTTGGTAATCCCATGGGGTAGGGCAGAGCCTGCATACCAATGGCAAAACGGTACATTTTATTTAAAATGTGTTGGTCTTTAAAACAAGGCTGCAATTTCTTATTTTGTTACTACATGTGTTCTTTTCTTGACTGGTACTACTTAGCTTGAGGCCAGTTGTTCGTCATAAGTAGCACCTAGCTTGTTACTTGTTATAAACCAGTTTCAACCGCTTTCAGAGGTTAGGGTTTAAATTACTTGAAACTTTCGATGAGCAGCCAAAATATGTTTGCTGCGGAGGGCATTTTTTGTTTCCGAAACTAGGACATCTGTGGTTACTGACTAGTGCCTTTGAACTAATAATTTTGCGTAATGCTTTTGACCTTCATTGGGTTTTTGTAAACCTGTGGGAGTTGTTGACAATTTATAGCAGTTTCCAAAAAAACATCGCACCGACGAACGTTTCGAGCGATGTTAAAATTCCTTCGCCTTTTCAGCACCCATCGAAACGAGGTCCCCATCCCATTGCCTCGCCCGCAGAACACCATCACCAAGCAGTCTGTGCCGATCCAGAGCAAGCCGACTGACGCTAATGGCAATATTCGTGAAGATGCCAACCTGATCGCGCAGAGCAGCACCAGCGCATCGTCGGCAGGTTCGGGCCACGTGTCTCAAGCAGGTACAGTCGAACTCGTCTAATTCGTCAATTCGCCTAATTCGTCACTTTTTCGTCGGTCCCAGCAGAATCCCTATCCTTTGTGTACATTTCTGTTCGTCTAATTCGACAATTTGCTTAATTCGTCACCTCTTTCTATCCCTGAGAAGCGTTTTGTTCATCTAATTCGTCATTTGCAGTTTCGCTTTAGATGTCCAAGCAGCTAGTACGTGTGGGAATTCAAACAAATTAAGGATCTTTATCTGAGAATTGTTACACCTTGCAATTTTTTTATCGAATTTATACACGAGGTGCGAAGTGCGACCCGACTCCCCATTGAGAGAACGCGGAAAAGTTTATTAAGATTTAAGAGGTGCTTGATTAAATGTAGGAGTCCAGATAGAGCAGAGGAATTAATTGTTGTATTCAACCTCAACGTCATAAACTTGTATTTTACTGCAAATAAGAGCACTATGTATGCATACGAGTTACTATGATGAAGTATACGAGCGTCTATGATGGAGTTTTCATGTTAGATTCATCTAAATTCTGCCAAGAAGACCTGGGTTTTAGTATCGCGTTGGCGAAAGTGAATTCCGTCAATAGAATGTATTGAATAAATTTGACATATTTCTGTAAGCTTTGGTTGCGATAGGTCTGTGTCCGCCTCTCAATCGCTTGGTTGGTAGATCGATGCACGGCCACTTAATGACACACAGCGGCGCTTTTTGGACAAAAATGTTAACCGTATCTGTCCCGCGAAAAGGCACGATTTAGCCTTGGTCCCACCACCAGTTGCTGTCACCCAAGTAATGTCAAAACATGCGAACGATTTAAACCTACGTTGGCGTTTTTCAGTTACTCCAGAAAGCCAACGACGCCTGGCACCCATAGACAAAGATGAATACAGCTTCGCTGTTGACTCGTCTCAGGTATGTGCGTTATTGCTGCATTTTTTCAGATGCACAAAGCCTCATAAGCGGATCTACGAAGCTTAGAGCACAGTGTACGGCTTGTTGAAATTTTTTGTTTACAAGCAATACAGCAAAGTTTCCCACCATTCTTGGAAACGAAATTGATGAATGAAGCAATAGGAAAAATCGTGCTTGGTTCGGTGCTTGCTTTTTTCTCAAGTGAAATTTGCCTATTGATTGTTCTACTTTTTTGTGGTATTTGTGTTATTTTGTTTTTTTCAGAGTTCAGAATACGTGCTTCTCGCTGAATGCACTGATGCAGTTATCAACTGTCCTGATGAAAATTCCAAGGTATTTGCCGATAAACATGATCTGTTTTTGTCATTTCTTACTGCTTTGATAGTCTAGTGTTGTGATAGAAGTTTTTTGGCGACTAGATTAAATTTAGCCCATTTGCAATGAGCAACAGGTCAGGCTCTCTTCTCGTTTTGGTTGCAACTTGTCACTTGACCTGTGTTTTCAGTTCCGAAAACTGCTCAAAGCTTTGAGACCGCAACAACAATCGGTTGTCTTTTTGCAGAAAGCACTACCATTAATGTTCACTTTGGTCGCTTTGTGTTTATCTTTTGTCACTGGATGTTCGCGTCAAAGCTGTTAGAACCGCACAAAAACTCATCTCTGTTGATTTCGTGCGCTGTCGCGTGATAATTTGTGTTTCGGACGCTTGTCACTTCATGGCTATTGCCTTGAGAGCCATGGATCTCGTAGTGTTTTATCCGTAGGATATTGTTTGAGAATTTATATTGAGGAATCGGTGTATATTCGCGGTCGAATCAGTCAAACGGCCGTGCTGTCGTACTGGCGCTCTCTCTGTTGCTTTCCAAGGGTAATATCACTGCCTTCTCTGGTACAATTTTCGTAGTGTAGCGACTGCTCCTGTAATGGGGTCTCTGCGCTGCTTTTTTTGTAAAAAGGATTAGTTTTATCGGTACGATACGTAAGGAATGTGCATAATAAGCAGGACCGTATCTTGGTTGCACGGTTTTGCTCCTGCATTGACAGTGGCACTAGACTTGATGCTTGGTAAGGTTTTAGTTGATGTACGTTAGTTCCTTATCATCGTAGGAGAAGGCAAATAAGATGTAGGCGAGTTTCGGTGCCACTCAGAAGCGCAATGTCATTTTCCCGAAAGGTGGTAATTTTTATCTGTGAATTACGCAGGTCCGTTTATACATATAATCGTCAAACGGAACATCGCACATGCTATTTTGGCTCTGCCACGTCATTCGGCACACTGTCGCATCTTACACGGTTTAATAACATGTTATCGAAGGGCAATACGCCCGTGATATCGAGAGGTTGCCTGTGTGCGTTGAAGTGTTTGCGCGTGAGTCCTGTAGGTTTTCAGACATCTGAGGGTAGTGTGGCAGCTAACAGCACTAGTGTTGAGCTTAACAAGCCATTTGGCTTTGTTTGCACTGAGCTGACCCTCAGCACTGTTTGGCTTTTTCTTTTCCACTCTAAAATAATACCTTATCGTAAATAGCTTGATTCAGCGTCCGCACTTGTCGAAAAGGTTTCTGTCGCATTTGCGATGAAGTTAAAATCTGTCATTACAAATTATGTCTCGTACGTGACTGAAAGCACCCCGTGGCTGCTTTTCCTTTTCGAAGAATTTACGTCTTGCTGTGAATGCGTTTTCTGGAAATAATAATTACTTGTCAGTTAAGAAACGCCTTGTCCATCGGTACCAGGCGCGGTGAAGAAACGCATGCAACGAAAAGAGCGGTGTTGTCTTGCTTCAAAGCTGTCGTTCCTTCGGTGAAGGACTTCCTGCTTGGTGATATGGTGTCGCGGGAAATTGTTCGCGTTCGGTTTATGACTTGGCAACGAGACTATCTTGTATAATGCGGAAGTACTGCCCAAATTTCGAACGCCTTCATAGCAGGTGAAGGCGTTCGGTCTCTTTGCGTTCATCCTTTTCAGTGGTTGCAGTATCGCCCGCCAGGAGCGACTTTATGCACAGAGCACAAGTTTTCATCCTTACCGTTCTACCGGAATCACGTTAACGCCCCCCTCGGCCAAAACACTACTCGCTCGCTCGTGTGACGCAGGGCGCTGTTGGTTCGCTGCTGTTGTAAATGAGCGATCGTACCAAAGCCTCCCAGATGTTTAGCTAGCAGGCCTTGATCGTACCCGCTGTCATTGATCCTTGCTCTTAACAACACCCACCTGATGTGTTCAGCTCTCGGAACGACGAGCGTCGACCGACAGCGTCTTCACTCACGACGGCGCGACCTGCAGCGGCGACGTTTCTCGCGTCAAGACGCAAAGACTGGACAGCATGCCTGTCGGTCCACCTCCCTCTCCTCCAACCAAAGGTGACTGCCGTCGTACCAAGTCGCTGACGTAACAATCCGTGATTGTGTGTTATTTATAGTGCGCCGGCCTTGCTGGCCACCGGGGAAGAGTTGCAATTTCGAAACGTGCTGTGTTTCGCTTCTGCTCAGTACGTGCTGCTGCTTCTGTGTTGCGACTTAGTGAACGAATTGCACGGGCTCGTGTATCTGCAATGACCAGTATGCTCTGGTTAACGAACGGACTTTACAGACGAAAGGCACCTGTTGATGAATTCCGACCTCAATCGGGGTTATGCCTATCCTCCGTACGAAGGCGAAGATGATGATCTTGTTGTCGAAGCAAGAACGCGTTCCGAGCGTGTAAGTGGGTGGCGTTCGTCAGTCGCCGACCACGTTTCGGTCGTGTTTTGCCCTAATGCTGACGCTGAATGTGCGTTTCCGTATCATTTGCAGAGCGTCGATGCTCGTGTTCCGGTATGTCTTTTGATAGAAGTGACAAAGTAAGAAAACAGTAACAAACAGAGCCTGATCCAGCCGTCACCAGTGGCAAACAATCATGACAGTACGGTTTCTGTCCGAAGATGGCGAAAACGTATCGCTAATACCAGGGTTGTCGTCTGCACGTTTTTTTGCAAGTAAATCAGTTTCGCACAGCCTTCGGTTCGTCGCGCACGACCAGCAGTTCAAAGCTACATGTGTCCGAGTGGGCGCTCGCGAAGTTCCGGTGCGAGTGCTTCGTTGTGCGCGAAGCCGACTTTCTTGTTGTTTGTTGCAGTCCGGACACAGCCTTCCTCCGATTGACGACGAGATCGACTTGCACCGAGTTCCACCCAGTTTGCAGAAGGAATACAGAGTCGATGAATTGGGGAATCCGCTGCCAGGTGCGACATTAGTTGCAGTGGTTATATTGAACAAATAATTTTTTTTTCTTTGAATCGATATACTCCATGGTGCTTTAATACGTCGTACCATTAACGTAATTGCTTGCCAAGCGTTTAAACGACAGTGCTTGGCATCGAGACGTCATCTCCCATCACTTACCGCTATTAATGTTTGACTCGCGGAGCGTTTGTGTTGAATGCTGCCTCACATGTTCCACCTGTTCCTGCGTCACAGTCGAATAATGATGAGGGCAACGAGCGATGGTTTTAATTGCGGTTCTTGGTGACGGTTTCTGAATCACGCGTTACGTCATAGCTGTCTGATGCGCGAAGTACAGCGGTGCACGTGGCTAGAAGACATGACAGCTGTAAAGTAACGGTCAATTTACTTGTTTCATTTTTGGTAATGAGTTTGGGCGGGTTGTAGTGATTGCGATATTGCCACGAGCGCGTGTTCCACAGTTGTCTCGCAATCTTGACGCTGGCACAGTGGCTTTGTCATGACGCGGCCCTTCTTTTTTCATCTGCACAACTTCTTGCAGTGGTTGAAAAGTTCGCCATGTTCTTGCGCTCTTTCAATTCGAATCCCGGCGCTGTTTTGTAAAATTTGTTCCTCGCTGAGTAATTAAAAGCCTTCTGGCCATATTGGTTTAACTGACCGAGTGCTGGAGGCCATGGCGGTTCGAGCAGCTGTCGCTTTAGAGCGACTTGAGTTTTAACGTTTTGACCGTTGCAGGTAGCAGTCGAGCGAGCAGCAGCAGCAACGCGTCGTCACGTTTTGCTGGCTTGTCGCGCAATTTATCCGCCGGAAATAGTTCGACTACAGAATACATCAACACCGCCGATGCGTCTGCAGGTGAACATGCATTCCATGCCTTGTGTGTCGGCATTAAGAACGATTTCGTGCTGTGTGAATGTTGACGATGCCTGCGCCAGAACGCAATCGTGAAGCGCCGTGAGGCCTTCGCTAAATATGTGGCCGACAGGATTGCGTGCTCGTGTTTGCCTGGCTACGCCTGTTTTTCGGCATTTTGCGGCTTTGCTGTTATTTATAAAACGTGAAACTATTTTAAATGCTTGTGCGGTCAGAGCGTACAAAAATAAGCTCAAGCACCCACGCTGGTGCTGGAAAAAAATGCATCGATCGTGCGTTTCGATTTGTCTTCGAGTTCGTCTTGCGAAATGCCCTACAGCCCGTTGCCGATTCTCAGCGTCGGAAGCCGTGATCGTGGAAATGTCCGACATACAACTTGCTTATTGCTGACGGACGACACGAGTCACTTTCTTGTTTTTGAGCTCGCGTAGGGCGAAGTTACCACGAGCTTGTTGTTTGGACATCTTACGTAAGATTCAGACATGTTTTCACCGTAAGCGACGACCTGTTGTCCGCAGAAGCCGGCATAGGGTATTTCACGGGAGTGCAAAGACGAGATTCAATTCAACAACGCAACGCTCATCAACAGCAGCAGCAGCAGCAACAACACCAACAGCTATTTCCAGTACGACCATTTGTTTCACCTAGCAACCGGATGGGATCTCCTCAGGTACAACAGCAAACCTGAGTGGGTACAGCACTTTCTGTTCAGTGGGTAGGGTAAGCTAACTGTAGGCGTCAAGATTAGGTTTTTTGATTTTATTCATAGCAAAGTGCACGAATCACCGATCGGTGTGTGGCGTGTCCTTTATTGGCAAAGGTCTGATGAAAGTTCTTAATTGAATTATGCGTTGCATTGCTGGAAGTCTGTATGTGAGCTATGGCACAAAATTGTTCTGAAAGTGGTGTCCAACCCTCCTAGTTGAAATACCGTATTTATTCGATTGTAAGCCGCGGTTTATAAAGCTTCCT
>Ga0210059_1009887_pt1 | contig 14803 bp, 11 predicted proteins | sample Ectturendosymbi2_FD_188042 | JGI IMG/M metagenome (GOLD analysis project Ga0210059, IMG submission 188042) | Ecteinascidia turbinata endosymbiont from Florida, USA - Sample 2 (SPAdes) (version 2) | ecosystem: Host-associated > Tunicates > Ascidians > Unclassified | place: Key West, Florida...
TCAGGGCCTTTGAGCGCGTTCGTTTAGGGTCTTTGACAACATGTATTTGGGTGGTGGCAGACGGGATGACCGAAGTGTCTTTTCGCCGCCTCCCGGCCTTACTGTGTCTGTATTGTTAAGTGTACTTGCGTTGAGGTAAAAAAAGGAAAAAAAAATTGTTGTTGTTCGAATGTCCAAAACGCCTCTGGTGTATCGACCCCAATCAGCAGTCATACTTTTGCGCCAGGAAGCATCGCAAATTTAACACCACGCAAATGAGGACAACGCTGTAGGTTCTCACAGCACAGTGGCAGATTGTTTGAAACAGGTATACGTCCAACAGAAAAAACATTTGGCAACTCTATTACATCACTTCCATCGAGAGGTGCCACTCTCAGCTGCACTTTACGTCCGTGTCTATTAACCAATTGTTTGTTTGTCGTAGACAAAGAAAATTCGACCTCTTCACCAGACATACCAATTTTATCCAAAAGACGCCGGTCACACAACGTGGTGGTGGAACCTTGATCCAGTAACGCGTATGTCTGAACTTCCTTTCCACCAGAAAGCACCCTTACCAGCACGATATATAAATAAGCTGAGGATCCAACGCTCCATCCAGTGCAGACAAGGTTTGAGTTCGGCCGATCGCCCGATGAATCTTCAATTCCATGACAGTTCCACGGCGTTTCTGTTGGTTCACCTGGGGGGTTCCTCGTTGCAGGTAAATCTCGATGGAGACGCATGTGATGCTTTAACTTACAGTCGCGCACAGTGCAAGCGCCTTTCCCGTAACAACGTCTGGCAACATGTCCTCATCTGAAACAATTATAACAGATTTTATGTAGACGCATATGCAACATGCGATCTGTTAGGCTCTTCTGTTTAAATAAATTACAATTGCGTAAATCATGCGAATCAGAACATAAAGAACAAATACCGCTTTGAACATCGGTCACCACCATAGCGTTCGTAGTAAATCTTGAGGATTTCTTCTGAGGATGAAATTGCCTTCCGAAAGCAGTATTTAGAACCTGTGCTTCCTCTTTAAAAAGAGAACTACATCTTTAAAGTTGGCTTCTCTATTTGTTTCTTCCATAGAAGCAACGTCTCGTAACCATCGGTGCTGCAAATCTGTGGGGAGTCTTCCAATAATTTGAACGATAATATCAAAATTGTTCAAATCTGAATAGTAATTGAAATAACTCAAGGTGGCATCGCATTCTTCTACCTCTTGAACCAGTAAATAGCCCCTTAACAGAAGTTGCCTAAACACAAATTTGTTGCCGACATTTGTTAAAACACAAAACATTTCCGCACATGCATACATAGCTATATAAAGATTTCGATTATAACTAGCGGTGTAGTGATCTGTCACCTTGTTACGTTACGAGTGTTACACTTCAGTTGCAATAAGCAAATCGTGCTAAGACAAAAGGAAACCCTCGCTGAATGTCGCTTTTCGATAAAGACGTTGCGATTCATGAGTCATAATGGCATTGAGAGAAGCCGCTTCATGCATGCTATGACGTAGAAACTCTGCACGTGTTGCGCAATGCATTACGACTGGAGTTATTCCTGCTGTAGTTCGAATTTCGGGTACCGTGATAGTCAGAAGAGTGCGAGGAAAAATGGATAAGTTTGTAGTTGTACAACGTAAGCGGAAAAGGAGTTCGTCAAGAGAAAGAGACTTTTGCAAAAGAGATAAAAATGACACTAGCTCGTGCTCAGAGTCTGCCAGTCAAGTATTCAGTAGTGAAAATGATATTGGTAACTTCGTTGGAGTTCACCTGTCTGATGCTGATCGACGAAAGGTATTGTTTAATTGCTGGTCCCCTCCTTCAGGTTTCTCGTCACCATATGTAACAGTTGGTGCTCAAAATCGAAGTTTCCAGAAGTAATGGTTAAACGAATTTACATGGTTAGCATATAGTAATATTTACAATGGAGGTTTTTGCAAATGGTGCGATGTGTTTGTTCCTCAGACTGTCAGTCGTAGCGCAAAACCTCCAGGCTTATTAGTTTCTGGACCACATTGCAATTATAAAAAGGCAAAGGAACATTACAATAATCACCAAAACTGTCACTATCATAAATTATGTGCAGCCATGTTCGATAACTTTGTGTAGACAGATGCCGACAAATCCAGAGATGTACGAAATGCTTTAAACAGCAGTCGACAAAAGGCTGTCGAGGAAAATCGAAATCGTCTTTCCCATACCATCAGAAATATTGAATTTTGCGGTCACCAAGAAATACCATTGAGGGGTCACAGAGACGCTGGTGCATTTTCACTGAACGAAACCGATTGCAATGACGGAGTTTTTAAAGTTGCCTTTAAGACTGCGAGTGGACGCTGCTGACAAGCAAACATCTGACCTCTTTTTAAAGGCTCCCCACAACGCTTTATATTTAAGCAGGAGAGGGCAAAATCAAATTATATCATTAATGGGTGATGCCATATAAAATCAAATACTTTCCGATATTATCAATGCAAATACTTTTCGATACTAGCGGATGAAACGACTGATGTAAGTCAAACAGAGCAACTTAGTTTATCCGTTCGGTTTATCAAAGATACCAAAGTGCACGAAGAATTTTGTGCTTTGTCCCAGTTTCTTCAACAACAGGCAAAGATCTTGCATCTACGATTCTCACCCAACTATTTCAACTTGGGCTTAATCTGGAACATATGCGTGGCCAAGGTTATGGTGGCGCAAGGAATATGAGCGGAAAATATTGTGGTGTCCAGGCTAGAGTAAAATAATTGTACCCTTTGGTCATGTACACTCATTGCTGCAACCATGTTCTTAACTTGGTCATCATTACTTCATCGCAGTTGCCAGTTAATAGAAATGTGGTGGCAAATGTATCGGACATATGCGTTTTTCTGTCACGTTCTGCACAGCGCGCATCGATATTTCAAGACAATGTTGAAAGAGAAGTTTCAGGCTCGGCTTCTTCGTGACAGAAGCTGAAACCAATTTGCGCTGCACGCTGGGTGGAAAGACATGACTCGATCATCATTTTCGTGACACTATTGCCAGCAGTTGTTTCTGCACTTGAGGAATTGCAGCAGGAAAACAAGCAAGTGGAGGTTGTGACCAAACCAGCAACTTTGCTCAATTCTGTACGGAAATGCACGTTTTTAATCGTGGCTTTAGTTATGCAACACACTTCTGGTATAATCTTGCCTGTTTCAAAACTGCTGCAAAAGAAAGAATTTGATATGTTTGCAGTGATTGATCTCATTGATAGTGTGCTGGATATCCTCTGACAAAATAGAAGCAATTGCGAAAACGTTTTTCGTAAAATGTTTGACCAAGCTAAGAATGAATGTGAAAAATATGATGCTCCACTATTGATTCCCAGAAGATGCAAAAGTCAAATTTTCAGAGATAACTATCCTTCTGATGACCCTGAGCATTTTTTTCGGGAAGCCATATTTGTACCATATTTAGATCATTTAATAGTGGAAATGCAAGATAAATTCTTTGATCAGAAGCGGAAGTGCCGAAGTCTTTGGGGCTTGATTCCTAAGTATTGCAATGCTTCGCCAAACACTGCTCAAGATTTAGAAACGTTACTGGAAATATATCAGGAAGATATTGGTCCCAGAGCAGCAGTTGTTCCTGAAGTGCAGCGTTGGGTAAATAAATGGAAGAAGGATGATGTTAGGAATGTTCCTTCGAGTGCCATCGAGGCACTCTGTGCTTGCCATGCTGACATTTATCCGAATGTCTACATATTGGTCACCATTTTAGGCGCTCTTCCTGTATCAACTGCTACAAGTGAGCGCAGTTTCAGCACCATGAGTTGTCTTCAAACCTATCTAAGATCGTCGATTGGAAATGAGCGAATGACAGGACTTGCATAGCTTTCCATACACAAAGACCGCCAGATCGACAAAGAAAAAATTATGAATGACTTTGTTGACAGCAGTAATCGCAGATCTGATTTCATGCTTTAGCGTATATAAAATTTGTGAAAGGGATTATTTTACTAAAGCGAAAGATTTGCAATGAATATTGTATGACAAGCAACTACTTTGCCCATGGCCCTATAGGTAGGACCTACACTTCAGAAGCTATACTGTCTGCCGGTGTATTCGTGCTATCGCTACGATCCTGTTTGCTGTGACGGTTTGCTTATAAGAGAGAGTGAGAGATGTTACGTGCTTAGTTGGCCAAACAAGCATGCATGGGTTGCTCCAAGAGCCTCCTGAAGAGCATCTGTCCCTGTCCATTCTCTTATTTCAAAATTTCTACGGCGGCATCTGTCTGTACCTTGCGCAATTATCTGTAAACTTAGTGATATATTGGCTACGCTTTGTTTGCTACCACTGCCTCGAATATGTTAGATGATACACTAGCAATTCGCAAATGCTTGTGCTGCCTTTTACAAGTATGTGTAGAAACTGTTGTTTCAATTCTGTTTTGGTGATTTAACAAAGGTATTTTGCTTTTGGTCGACCAGCAACCATGCAGCGTGGCTGTGAGATAATTCTACGATCTGTAGTGGTACTGCAGTGCATTTTGCTTGTCTGCGATGTTGAGAAAAGCGCTGTTGATAATATTTCGTGACAAATAATAGCCGACTGAGACGCCAGAATTTGCTGGAAGTGGTATGAAGGAATGCTACTATGCAACATAAACAATATCTTCGGGATACTGAGCATATTACAAACTTCCATAAACGATGTCAAAATTTTGCAGAGAAGTGCCACACTACATCGCATCGTACTTTAACTGCCTTTAAAGGCAGTTTTTTACTTAAATAAAATTATGAAGGTTTTTTTTTAAGTAAAATGTTAGGCAGCCGGTATGGATCTGCAGGGGCCCGATTTCTCTGATTCTAGGGACCCAATTTTCTCTGATTTTAGGGACCCGATCATAATTTTCTCTGATTCTAGGGAGCCAATTTGAAATTCTAGGGACCCGAATCGGGTCCTAAAGAATTGAACCAAACAGCACTACACTTTATTACCCAAGAATTAGATCGAAATCAATGCATCCATGGTCGTCCGCAGAAATATTTCCAGGGTTGGCAACGTCGAAATTTTGCTGACGATGCAGTGCAAATGGACGTTCACAAAATGCTTTACCATTTCTACCCCATTTGTCTGTGCAGGATTGAACCTCAATTCGGAATCTTTTGCCTGAAATGTTTTCTACAATTCGGCTACCAGAAATGCTTTTTCTTTTCATAAACTGCCTAGTATCTATTTTTTCGAGCACTTTCTACAATTAAGTCATATTTTAAGAATAATCAACGACCAGAATAACATGAGCGGCAAAAAAACAAAAAAGTTGGCACTCTCGCAAAACTGTTTCAAGCAATTTGAAGTAGAACTATATGTTGACAAGACTATCAGGCAACATACTAATGTTAAAACCAGGCCCGTAACAAAGTTGGACATCAGGGTGGGCGAAGAGTTTTCTGAAAGGGGCCCAAATTTTTTAAACTATTTCCAATAGTTTTAAACTATGTCCAATACATTTCTCCAGGGGGCCGAAAATTTTGTAGAAGGGGATTCTTCCCCCTACTCTCCCTAGTTACAGGCCTGGTTAGAACACCATGCAGGCTTAAAAAACTGAGCAGATGAATTACAAAAACTCTCCACAGCAAAAATATAGCTTTGCAGATTGCACTTAGTGCTCACTAAGAAATCAGAACTAAACCTTAACGGTGAAGACGTATTCCCACAAGACTGCAGTGCATAGACGTACTCTAACAAGTCACGTATTTTTATATTGTGTGAAAAGAAGCTTGCACACGAGTCGTTTGATTGATTAAGCTTTTCACTCGGGCACGTTGTTCACAGTCTCATGCTAACAATGGATTTTTAAAACTTGTGGAAGCACTGCTACAGATTTACTCATGCTTCTTTTCACACAGTATAAAACTATACTTGGCTTACCGCTATCAACAGTGTCACTTCCTCGCTGCATTACCTGCCAAGATGTCTGTGTTCAACAGTCACGTGTAAGGCTCCCATTCAGTAATGTCAAATAAACCCAGACTGCACACCAGAAAAACACATGCGTACAATATAAACCCAGAAAGCTTGTGTTACGAACAAAATCATATTTGTGTGCTTACTTGAATTGAAGCGATAATGGAATACTGGATTGATTACAGTTCCTCCTCAAAATTTTTTTCTGCAACGCAAGCATTAACATTTGGACGACCCTTTTGTTGCTCAAAACGTTTATCATAACATTGATAACATACTCCGTGGATGGTATCTCTCACTCTCACTAATTGTAGGAGTACACTTGTTATCAAACTAGAAAAAATTGTGCAGTCTTCAACTGCAGCGGAATCTAAAATCCCACAAAAAATATAATCCCAATGCCTTCTTCTGATTGAAATTTGTATGCATTAGGAAACATCGAAATTTAAACAATCAGTCCTAACCCTCTGTACTAACAGCAGGTGTTTTTAAGGAAAATGTTAAGTACCCGGTATGGATCTACAGGGACCCGATTTCTCTGATTCTAGGGACCCGATTATAATTTTCTCTGATTTTAGGGACCGGATTTTAATTTTAGGGACCCGAATCGGGTCCCTAAAACACCATAAAAAAACTACTAATAGGTTTCTTTTATCTAATTCTCTGAGTGGAGACGTGTGTGTGTTGGCCAGGGCACGTCATGTAGCTCGGACACTTGTCAGGATTCCAGCCCGGATAGAATTTCAGAGGTTTTCTGTACGTATACGCCTTTCATGTTATATCCGCATTAGATGCTTCATGGTCAGAGCTCGTCATGTTGTTCCATCAAGCAAGCTTGTACTGGACATTTATTCAATAGTTGTTTGCAGTTATACGCCCATTTTCGCGTTAAGTAAATTGTAGTAAACAATTCTATTAAAAGTAGCTTTACTGAACACAAAATTGGGCGCATACCTGCAAACGAGCATGGAATAAATGTACGATACAAGCTTACTTGACAGAACAACATGACCAGCTCCGAACATGCAGCAGCTGACATGGAGGTAATATGAAAAGTGCATATGCACAGAACGTCTCTGAGATTCTATCGGGACTGGAATCCTGAAAATCTATCGGGACTGGAATTCTGACAAACATACCGTCAAATAAACTGTCACTGCAGAACTTAACTTTCTTAATCGGAAATTAGCTTCAGCTTTTCTAGAAATGTTTGTTTTTAGTTACAATTTCCAGGGGGTCACGTGGTACGGTTCAAGTTTCCTTTGCGTGATATTTTGTTGAGAACATTTTTTCTAAACATTGTAGGTTTTGATCTGCGAGAGAGTGCAGACATATCTTTACTCAATACATATGTGAATGGATGATTTGTGCAGTGAAATGAATGAAGATGGACAGAGCGTCTATGATACAAAAGATTGTTGTGTAGTGTCATGGTGGCTAAGAGATCGGTTTTTGTGATACAGCTTTCTGTTTGAACAAATTAACCACATACGAACCGCAGTACATGGTTACCCCCCAATGTCTCTGAAGTGTAGGCTGCCAAATCGTATCAGTTTTGACGTTTTTCACCGGTGCTTCTGCAAGTTTAAATAAGGGCTTGTGAGACGCTACACAGTTGCACTAAGCATTGGGGGCCTCGTGGTCACGACTGTGCCCAGGGCCTCGCATTCTTTTAATCCTGCCCTGGTACAGAGTCTAGCAGGTACACAAATTTTGGCTAGTTGTGGGCCATCATTTGATTTAAACATCTCCATTAGAGCATATGAGAATTGTACAGGCCTACAACAACTAGAACATCCGCTACCATGCACAAAAATAATTTTGCACGTCTTGTCAAGATCTATCATAAACTGACTGTGGTGGGCAGTTGTAGCCATGGCATTCAAATCAAAATATGTTGGCTGTGTCTTCTTTGTCTAATGATGCAAAAGCACTGTTGGAACTATTTTGCTTTTAGCCAGTGGTGGGATTCAAAATTTTTAAGAACAGTTTCTTTCACCCCAAGACTCACTAACAACATACAACAGGTTCTCTCATTATGACAATCACCAGAGGCAAAAATATAGCTAAAATCCAAACAGCAACATATCTACATATTTGGAAAAAAAGCAAAAACAGCTGACAGTGTTGGCTGTCGGTGTAGCCTTTGTATCGTAGCTGTCGTTGGAACGAGATTTTTGTTGAACCTGATTTCAGTCTTGTTTCTCACTATTGAAAGTTAGTAATAGGTCTATGAGAGGTTTACCAGATTAAGTTATAAGTAGGGCAAGTTTTTGCAGCTTTTACAACTTTTTTTACAGCTTCCAACAGCTTCCTAAATACTCAAAATATATGTAGTTCAATGTTTTTGAGGTGTTTCCAGGAATTTTATTTTGCAACTAACTTTTTGCAACCTTTTCGATTTTTACGTGCAACTTTTTACTGCAATTATTATCAAGAATTACGCAAAATGTAAAAGTGCAACTAAAAAAAGATACTACAAAACTATTTCAGTTAGTTCTATTTTCTTTCATTGCATGAAAAAGAGCTATATGACGGATTAGCTGCGTCTCAATGTTATCTGTGACGAAACAGTTAGTTTGCAAGCTAGAAGTTTTACAACCCCAGCCAGCAGTGCTCTCATTTTTAGGGATTTTGTCCGTAGATTGGAACTTTTGACCCTTTTTAGGGATTTTCGGAGATGTATGAAAATGTGTGAAATGAACTATTTCAGTTTATTTTGCAAATCATATTTGGTTCTATTTTTGACATTTATCATTGGCACTCCGATTTTATGCTGCACATCCACATATTTAGGGAATTTTTGGTAACTGTTCTAGGGATTTTTTGAGGTTCATTTGTGAGAACCTTGCCAGCCACGTACGATAGTACCCGAATTTAATTAGAAGTGGAATTGCGGAAAATCTTGACTTTTGTCCAAGACCGCGCAAACGAAAATAGGTTGTGTCGAGTCTTTTGCAGTCAAATTATTTTCAGACAGCTTAGTTACATCAAACTCATTCATGAAATACAAAGAGCAGAGAGCCCAAAATATACCATTGCTCAAGCCTATGAAAGAGGCTACACATTTAAATTTGGCAGCGACCCAGCTGGAATAAATTCGTATTTATATCACCGATTTGAACATAATAGTGACCTAAAAGCAATTGTGAAAATGATCCGGCCAAACATCAGTCTAGAACTGTATGCCAAATTGTTAAATTGCCAAGCAACTTCATGCACTGTGGAGAGAAGTTTTAACATGCTTGGCAATCTGTTGGCAAAAGACCGCCATTTCTCCCCAAAAAACGTTTGGAAATATTTAGCATTGTATGTAAATAAACCGCTTGAGTAATTACTGTCTTTTGCAATATTTGAACATACATGCAACTTTCGTTGAAAATAAATGCAACATTCTCACTTTTTTACTGTACATAAACGCAACTTTTGCAGAAAATAAATGCAACTTTCTCACTTTTATACTGCAACAAAAACTTGCCCTAGTTATAAGTAAAAGATTTTCATGGGAAAAATGGGTGAACCTCGGACTAAAGCCAACAACCCGTGCTCGGTATTAAAGAAATTCCAAGAACAGGTTCTTGTGAACCGGTCGAATCCTATCATTGCTTTTAGCCTAACATGATTGGGTGACATGATTACATGGCAACTACGGAACGCACGACCTGCTCAGTTGACGACAACATCCGCAACTAATCCAATGGATAAATATAGTTATGGTTTCAGTGCTGGCAAGCTGTTAGTGGCTTTTTCTCAGCGTGAACCAGTGATAAACGGACTGACATATTTTGCAATCCAGATCCAGTCCCCAATTTTTAAAACTCAGTCCAAATCCAACCATAGTCCAAAAAATTTAAAAAATTTAAAACACAAGTCCAAATAAAGTCCAAAAAATTAGAAAAATACAACTTTTTAACAACAAAAATTACACAATTCTTGTCCATTAATTGATTCCAAATCCGTTCCTGTTCCAAAATTGTGAAGCATTTTAAAGTCCGGATCCAATCCAAAATCAACAAAATTCGTCATAGTGAGGATCCAACCCAATCCAAGTCCAGTCCAATGCTCATCACTGGCGTCAACTCAAGGCAAGACCTTAACACTAATACTAACCCCTAGCAATTGTCTTTTTGTGTATCGTCCTTGTCACATGACCACTTCAACCAACCGTGTCTGACCAATGGCATATAACACATGGTTAGAAATAACGTAGCTAGTGGCTATGATTGGCCTTACGGCTAGTCCACATCACGCGTCGATGAATTGCAAAACAGCAGCAGAAGAGGACCTTGTTGTGAAGGCCAAGGGAGTACGCACGTACAGCAGAGTCAGCATAGTAGGCTGTGTAATTTGTGTGACTTCCGAAGCGAAAAACAGACGTGGAATGTAGCAAATGGTTTATTTGGACAATTGCATCAGTTGTGAGCCTATTTAATTTAGCACAATATGTTGATGCATGATTTTCAGCAACTAAGGTGCAATCCAATAGAGTGCATTTTCGCTTTTTGTACATGCATCAAAAAACTGTTTAACCACTGCTTCTCATGTGTAACTTAGGTGCTTGCACATTATAGGTTACATTAATGTACCGTAAGATAGAGTTTCAGTATATGCAGTGGCGGCATTTAAAAGTGTTAAAAACAATTTGTTCTGTTAGAAAGATTTGTAAACCTAGAATATGGAACATACAAACTGCAAGCCGTAATTTTCTGGGGATGTATCCAGGACATGAACCAGCAAAGTTTGTGATGATCCACTCAAACATATCAATATGAGTGCTTAATGAAACATTTTTCTGACAGTGCATTACTAAACTTAGCCTATTTGTCCATGAGAGAGTGAAAAATAGAAGTCGTTTATTTTGATTCAGACTCATGGACCATATCACAAGCAATTGTAATTGAACAACAAAAGAGCAGTGAAATTGTTTTACTGAAAGAAAGCCTATATAATTGAAATATTGTTGTAGACATGAAAAAGTTGTTACAATACTGCTCATTAGTTTTATCAAGCATTTAAAAAAAGCACTGTTGTAATTCCTAAATATAATTTAATGTTGTTGTTGCATGTGGCCATTTGGGCAAAAAAATAAGTTGTGTGTTTTAAAATTAACTTGGCATCTTTATTTGGGTCAGAAACAACGCTTTGTTTGATTTTTCGAAGGTTACCTTATTTCCTAGCATTTGAAATGCGTTGATAAACTTTTGTATTACATTTTAAACTATTGACAAACTTGAACTCTTGACTTAGGCTACATGGCAGTACAAAATAAAAAAGTGTCATGCAACATGCCTATGAACAGCGCTAAATAATCCAACGAAATTTTATTGGAGATAGAGGTAGCTGTTTATAAAAATTATTCTCCGCAAAGAAACAATTGCACAAAGATGGATAAGCATGTTGTATAGCAGTTGCAGACGGCAGGCAGCCCATCTTAACCCCAGAACTCTAGCTAATCTTCAGAATTCCTAGTCCAGTGGTTATTAACCTTTTTTATCTCAATTACCCTTTAACAAAATCAAAAATTTGATTTTACCCCCAACAACGTTTGGTGTGTTAAATCATACCCAACTTTAGGTTAAAGCCTGTATGAATCATTGTCAGTATCTGAGATGAAACTTTAATAAAATGCTCTTACAAGCAAGCATGAATACTTTTAAGAAGTGGTTTGCTGAGGTTGTTGAAATTCTAAAAACGGTTTCATACGAACCGTCATATCACTGAGTCAAGGGGCAAAACGTTAGAAAGAAGGAATATACAGGCAGCTAAGTTTAATTTGTCTCCTAGTGGAAAATGACAAACAATTTCAACCAGCCAGTCACCCAGTGATACTTTTGTGCTTGTTTTCTGTGCACAATATCTGACATTCTGGGAACAGTGGTTGAAAGTGATACTCTCATGTCATCTTTGGGAATCAATCGAGATCACTGTTTCGTTTTATGGATTTTGAGGAGAATCCTGCCTCACACAGATAGGTATCCTGAAAAGGTATAATAATTTCAAATGTGTGCTTTGACAGTGTAGAAAACTCTTCGCCCAATCCACACCACAATTTGGAAAAGCCACAGTTGAAAGATTCGAATTTGGAATAAAGCATTGATTAACATTGAAGATAAATTAATTCATCTTTTAAAAGCAGTGTGAACAGACAAGCCCGTGGCCTGATAAAATTCACACGTTCAGTCATGTGCTTCAAAATTATTTTCAAGTATTCTGGAAATGCTTATTTTGCCAGTCCATATCGATGAAGAACACAAGGAGTAGAAATGATGGGCAGTGCCCGTTTGTTCACTAGAGTTGTACAACCTGACTTCATGGAGCATAGGAGCGCCATCTGTGCGTAGCAAGCCAATGTGATTGCACAAGTTTATTTTGTAATACCTGCAGTTTGACACGTCAGTTGACTCACCTAGCAAAAGGGCCTCTTGCTTTATTACCTCAAATGTCATCTGCTACGTGATCTAGAATATCACAAGATATAACACTTGTACGACAACATACTGTTTAATAAATAATTTTCTAAATTTTCTTTTTTTGTTCTTTTCCACAAACCAATTCCATCATATTAATAGCATACGGTTTGATAAGTCATTCTCAAATTGCATGCGGTTTTTTTTCTTTTTCTATTGCAAAAGCAACGCATGAGGATGCTTCCAACCCTATAGTGTCGTCAGAAACAAAACCTGAAGATAGGCAGAGTTACTACAGCACGAAATCGAGAGCAGTTGGTCTGCAAAGACATGCGGTTTTCATGTACTTGTGTGCGATGTTGTGTAGCAAAATGAGCCTACAAAATTGACGACTTCGTGGAACCATCGCCAAGCGCTTTGGAGCAAAAGATTCGTTGAGGTTTTTGAATATCATCTGTTTTATTACGAATGCGACCCAAAGTCCACGTATGGTTCTAGCTAAGTTACCCTCTTTGACATATTTACTGAGAATGTCAAAATCTTCAATTGTTAACTCATGAATAACTCATTCACTAAATAGAGCTCCATTATACTGGCTGTCCACTGTCTGCGGTCCAGGGGCGGATCCAAGGGGGTCGATCACCCCCCTAAAACCTACGAAAGTAACTTTATTCACCATGATTTCTTACAATTCCGAAAAAGCATTCGCGATATAAGGCCATTTTGCCGTCCATTATTTTGTCACAGCGGTGAAGTATAGGCTAATTCATCTCTCTTACAGTAGTGAACCTGCGAATGAGACTTGACTACCAAATATTACTGAAATCGTCCCCCCTAAACTTACTGGCTGGATCCGACCCTGATGTGGTCTATAGTATTCTGTGAAAAGAAAGAGAAAAATGGCACTGCAGTTTGACCATTGTTTGTGAAACCAGTGAAATTTATTGCACAATAGAGGAATTTTCAATTCTGACAGAGTTACAATCTCCTGTTACGTACAAAGTCCAAATGAAGTCGTGAACAGGAACAGTGTTGTGCGCATGAGCTGATCAATTGAATCTGGTAACCCACATGTTTAAAGATGAACTAAAAACAGAAAACTTAGAAAACCATATACGCCAAAGTCCAGTTTGTGTGATATATTGGTAAACCTATTTCGTTACAACGTTCAGTCATGCCTGACATGGAGCCTCTCACCAATCTAAGGACAAAACAATGTCGGGTGTACTTTCGGGTTTTGTCCTGCAACTAACTAGAATAATACTCTAGTTTATAACATTTTGTAAATTTTTAAAAGTTCATGTTTGTTATAAGTTATGATTCAGTAAATCTACCCCCTCGGAAGGTGAAATTTACCCCTGGGGGTAAATTTACCCCAGGTTAAGAACCACTGTCCTAGCCTATGCTCTTCCAATTAATTTTTAATTGCGTTTAGTTTTTGTGTGATTGATGAAAGTGCATGCATATTTAATCCATGAGTATTAGAGATGAACATGGATTTGGATATAAATCCTGCGGATTTGCAGTTTTTTGATGGATTTGGATTGGATTTGGATTTTATAATTTCTGACTAACCGGATTTGGACTTGGATTTGATAATTTTGTTTAAATTTTTTCATAATGCTTACTTTCAAGATCGCTGTGTTTAATGTGTGATTCAGGTTTGGTTCAGGTTCAGTGAAGTCATGACGTCATTCGGAATTGTACAACACACACACATTGTGTTGGTTCAAATGTTCAGCCTTGAGGATGAGCACCAGCAGCGGTGAAAGTCTGCTCTCATGTTCAGACCACTGGTGCCACTCCTAGTTGTTGTTTTTTCACTAGATCTAGTGTTTTCCCATTTTATCTAGTGTTCTAGTGGATTTTCATAGCTCTCTAGTATTTTTTTTATGAGTGAGCTGAATGTAAGTAAATTACAAATTTAGTATAATTGTAACTGTAACCGAGACTTTTTGATTTTATGCAATTGTAATTTGCTAAAAATTCTATCCAATTACATCTTACATTACACAAGAGCATATAACCTGTTTTGAGCTAGACCGCTATGAGTCGAGGTCAATGTGGTGATCTGTTAAAAGTTTCAGCGACCTGTATGAACAAACACCAGCGTTGCTGCTGATGGTTGTGGCCATGCTAAAAGTCATGAAACAGAGGTGCCATTTCCACATTTGCCAAAGTTTCACATTTCAGACCACATGGAAGTTCTCAAGAGCATGGGCGTTGTAACGTTCGCAGAATCGTTGCGTGTCTTTGCTTGCCTGTAACCCTGGCGTTACGTTTTTCCCTAATTGTGTTAATTGCGGTGACGAGGCCTCGAGTAATTGACGGGCCGCATTTTTTTGTGTAATTCCGCATACCTTGGCGAATGTTGTTTTTTCCGAGTGATTGGAACGGGGAAGTGGGTCAGTATACGAATAGAGGACTGAGAGGTGGTCTTTTAGTTTTGGAAGACGTATAG
>Ga0210059_1009888_pt1 | contig 14803 bp, 13 predicted proteins | sample Ectturendosymbi2_FD_188042 | JGI IMG/M metagenome (GOLD analysis project Ga0210059, IMG submission 188042) | Ecteinascidia turbinata endosymbiont from Florida, USA - Sample 2 (SPAdes) (version 2) | ecosystem: Host-associated > Tunicates > Ascidians > Unclassified | place: Key West, Florida...
TCAACTCAGAGCACGAAAATAACACATCTTTTTAGAAATCTGAAGTGCCGTTACCCTTGCATTCGATTGTAACCATCATACCATTTGTGTCAACCACTAAAAACAAATGACCAAAGAGCAGCAGGCAGCGAACTTTAGCAAGCTGACGGATGTACTATCCTAAGTATACTATCCTAAGTACAAGCGGCAGAGATGGGGTTTTGGCAAAGTTCACGGTGTGACACTTCGCGACAAAGTGCGAAGCTGTGAATATTTCTTATTTGTAAAGCCCTGAATGTCGTACAACATCTCCGATTCGAGAGATCCCATGAAGATATACGATGGTTTGGCAACGTTACCAGAATGTCCCAGTAATGTTTGGCGAGGCGAGTCCTGCTGGCTACAACCCGGGAAAGCGGTCCAGATGTCGGCCAAGGATCAGGTGGCGCGATTGCATCTCCGACCTTGCTTGGTTCCGTCTTAGTGAGGAGCCAGCGGAGTAATCAGAGTGAGCTGAAAAGCGTGAGGTGTTACGAGACCTCCTATGGCTGCTCCTTCCGCGAGCCTCTCCAGAGGAAAGCGGATAACCGGATGTGCAAATGAATGAAATGCTTGAACCTTGTGCATACATGAGCTTAACAATGTCCCATCTTACCAGGGTCGCATGTTTGCAATGTTAACAAAGTTTCAATTGGTTAATTTTATGTTGAGTCAATGTCATATGGTTCGTGGCTTCTTAAGTGCGAAGTTGTGCACACATCATTTTTTGATTAAGAAGCGTGTTTCCTGCCCAGTGAACACCCTTTAATACAGAGATAGCAAAAGCTTTCTAAATTTGCATTTCGATCGTCTGATAAAGGACAGAAATGTCCTTATGGATCTGGTTTTGTTCTTCAGGAAAAATATTGAAAATCCGAAACCTCCTTTCCAAGGTAAGGTGCCATTCGAGGGATATCTCATCCCGACTGGGGTTGGATTATCCGGATATCGGTTAACCGGTTAACCAAGGCATTTTCAGCTCTCCGATATCCGGACAACATTCTGTCGGTCAACCGGATAATGAAGGAATAATCTTATTACTGCTTTTTTATGTCTGTATGACGCTAAGCAACTCTGAATAGCCTTGTTGTCAGCTGCGGGCGGCCTATCATCCCATGGTTATCTTGCAGTGGTACGCAGACCATGACACCTGTATTTACTGTTCATGTATTCTCTAGAATGTCGGGGAAAAATTGTTCTATTACGTTGCAAAGTAACTGATATGTGACAGTAAAATTTTAAACCTCCCTTGCAAGAAATATTAGTACCTGTGGAACTAATATTTCTTGCAAGGGAGGATCATCAGAAGATATGATAAATCACTTGCATTTGAAACACCAGATTCAGGTTGAGTCAAACACAAAAGCGCATGTTCTTCCTCTTTGGCAGTCAGTTCTACAGGTAAAAGCGCGATTGACAACTTTTTTAGACCAGTCAAAGTCTCGGAGAATTGTTGCAGAGCTGGCAGCTGTTGACAGAACTTCTTTAACACAATTGCTTTCAGCAGGCAAATGAGGCATGCGCTTCTAGGTAGAGGATACAGGTTACCAGACACAGAGCGAAATGTTAGAAATCTTGTCATGACATTCTTCTATCAACTGAAAAGCAATGTATAAGAAAAGTTCAGAAAGAAAAAATGGGCTGGGAAATTCTGCTCTATTACGCTTGACGAGTATACAAGCACAAGAAACAGGAGATACATAAATCTAAACCTTCACTGCGATGAAGAGCACATTAAGGAAAAATAAACATTACAAATTTGTGCTTTTTCGTTGTACTGTACAAAGTTACCTAAAGTACAAAAGTAAGAGGTCTTTGTATTTTGACTGCTAAATGGATTTGAGTCAATATTTTAGTCATCATTAAAACTTCAGCAACGTGTTGTTTCTTCTATTGAATATCCGGTTAACCGGATAGCACAAAGACCAAATATCCGGATATATCCGTTATCCAGATAACAGATTTTTACAACTATCCGTCTAACCCTAATCCCGACAACTTGTTGGTGATACGTACCCAGCTTAAAAAGACGGGCTTCCCGATACAAGACAGTGTCATTTCTTTTAGAATAATTCCTGATCGATTTGGATGTTTTAAACCAATTACATGATTGTTATATTTGTTTCATGACATTGACAAAAACATATGACATTGACTCAGCATGAAAGTTTCCGAAAGCTTTTTTCGATACGATGGTTGATGGAAGAATTGAATCACTTGCTTACAGCGTTTTTTGTGAACGTGTCTGGTAAAATTACACAGAATGTGGTTCGAAGAGAAACTTTCAACTTACGTCATATTGACCCCTATGATCACAGTTTGCGTGCGTGAAAAGCGCGAAAGTTGAGGCCGTTATCGAAGCGCAGAGCGAAGCCAGTGGACAAGCTGTGTTGCAGTTCGCACCAGTGGTCGACAAAAAATTTCTCACGGACACGCCAGAGAATCTCATGACATCGCAAGCTTTATCTTCATGGTCGTTCGTAATCGGTGAGTAATTTGCTCTTTCTGTTGCACTTTGCTTTTCAGAGCAATTGTTTAATGAAACGGAGGAGAGGCCACGCAAATGTAAATCAAAAAAACATTTCACGGCTTAAGTCTTATATCATTATGTAAGGAACTTGTTAACTACTCTTTGTCACACGTTAGTGAGAACATGATATGGTTGCTTGTTTTCTTCGTCGTTCGAGCGAGTTGTTGCTATCCATTGCTTGGTCGCACTAGAATTCGGGGCAGGTGTTGAGCAGCCATTCGATTGTCTCATCATCCAAAACCGTCAAGCCGTGCAGTTCATGGGAAGGTTGATGGATTGGACATTGGCGGACAACATGGTCGACGGTTTGTTCTTCAGCGGCAAACTCACAGGCCGCAGAGGAGGCCATGACCCATTTGTACAAGAGCGGAAACATCCGAAACGGTGCGGAGGCGGTTAAGCCGGACCCACGCTGTTCTTGGATGGGCCATTCTAAGAGAGTGGGTGCCGATGTCGGGGATGAAAGTACGAAGTTTCGTAAGGTTGTCCAATCACTCCGTCTGTTGTTGTCAGATGAACTGAAGAGTTGTTGTGCGCTGGGTACAAATGGTTGTCTCGTTTTGAGATACCGTCCATTCCCACTAGATCAGGGTTTCTTAACCTGGGGTGCTATTACAGGAGGTTCTGGAGAAGATCACATATGTGGCGGTCAAAGGTGAAAGGAATACATTTAGACAAACTTTTCTTTACTTTATCGTTGTATTAACCAGGTGTTAGCCAATGGTGGGGGTGCTGCACTGCTTAGGCGTGACCAAAAGGGGTGCTGAGGTAGAAAAAGGTTAAGAAACGCTGCACTAGTTGGTCAGGCTAGCGCTTAGTGGAGCAGATGTCCAGGCTCCATGGCACGACGTGCTAGAGGCAGTGTGGCTCCTTTGCGACGAAGCTCAGCAGGTTGGATGCCTGCGAGGATAAGAAAGTTGTCCGCAGGTGCAGGACGCAGGCATCCAGTCACAATTCACAAGGCATCCTTGATGACAGGTCAATCAGGGGGGGGTGATTACTGCGCCACCAGACAGGAGCGCAGTGTTTACTAAACCTGTCGCTACGACAGCAACCACTACTACCCGTGCTGGATGTGGCTGCTGTAATGAACTAAACCAGTTGGGAAGTTAATGACTTCTTTTATACTGAGTAGGTTGGAGACAGACCTTAGTTCGCGTAAAAGATATCAGAAGCAGACTTGCGAATTTCTTTTCATTTTCATGGAACTTTTTAGTTACTCTTCGAATTTAAAGTTCTACTGAAAAACCTACGTCGGCACAGGATACGAAGTTATGACTAAAGATATGCATTTGGATAATCTATAAACTGTATTCTGGCATAAATAGTGAATTTCGTAAAACATGAGAACTTCTATCGTGCCAGTTCTCAAAACATTTGAAGTTGAAAGTAAAATTGCTAGAAAAGCAAATATACACAACAATATTATGTTAGATGACAGCTATCTAATATTACTACTCCAACCAGCATAAAATTCTAATTAGATGCTTTCCCACATCGTTTTCTTCTTATAAGTGAATATGAAATAATTTTTTGTCTTAAAACACATCAGCATCAAGCTTAAATAGAATTGGTTCTCAGTCAGCATGCTTTTTTTCCAGGTACCAACAGTGCTGATGGAACGACCCACTGGGATGAAATTACACCACTTGAAAATGGACAGGACTTTCACCATTTTATTGAATCTGAGTATTCAACAAATTACGGAGTAAAAACCAGTGACATTGAATTTGAGTATACCTTATGGAGCAACCCACTATTTTCGACTAATCAACAAGTAAGATCAAACAAATATTTTTGGAATGAAGACTACAGCTTATTTATAGGCGTTTCTGAAAAACATCAAAATATGCAATAAGCGTGTTTAGTACAATAAGACGTAAGTTTTTTGAAAAAACATATTTAAGACATTAATGTCACAAGAAGACCGTAGAAAATTGGAACTTTATGGCTCAAAGACAAGGAATGCGTTTGAATTACTTGCCAAACATATCGCACAATCATTTTTCACCGAAACCTTTACTAAAAAAACTGTTGTGCATGTTAGTGATAAACAAGCAAAAATTGTGTTAAAAAACGTTTGCAAATTTTTGAGGCTATTGAACACATTGAGATTCAAAAGCTTTGATTTTTTAGGAAATCCAGGAACAATCGCTGTTTATGACTACTGACGAACACTACACCGCACCAGCGAGCGAAATAGCTGAATCAGCTGCTGCAGCAGGGTCCGCTGTTTATTATTATCAGTTTGACCGCGCTGCTGGTTGGAGAGACCAGCAATCTGCCTACCCTGGATGGGTTGGTAAGTAACGTAATGATAACCTTCCTTATGTTATCACACTTAAATCATTTGAAACGGTTTTCTATCGAGCAGGATCAAAACGTTGCGTGACTGGTGGCACAGTGAAAACGTGACGTTGATTAATATCAATCGCTAAAATTGTTCTCAAAACTCCAAAATTTGCTGACCAGTGTAATTTTTTATCGGTAACGTTCAAACCAATTTACAAACTTGAAAAAATCACAGAACCTAAGAAATGTGCTCACGTATGCAAGAGAAAGCTGCGACGATTCAGAGCAAAAATAAAAGGAGTGGTTTCACAGAGTTTTCATAGTGCAATGAATGAAACAAAAGTTTTGTTGAAAAAGCGTACGGGCAACTGATTTTACATTGCAGGTGCTGCATTTAAGTCGGAACTTGCTTATGTGTGGGGCGATGTCGTTCGAGACCCACTCAGCGAAGGACAGCACCCGGATGACGCTGCACTGGCTTATTCAGTAATGAACTACTGGAGCAATTTTGCCAAGACAGGGTAAATGGAGAAATTGTGCTTAGCCTGTGGTTTTTAATCAGGACATCTATGAAAATGTATTTTCGTTTAAACCGATAGACACGCTATAACATCATATTGTAAGAATGACATTGAAGAAACCATCAAATTGTATCAAAATGTGTTTGTGAATGAGTCGTAATCGGCCACGCAAAACAAAGGGCGGTAAGATAAGCTTTTGATTGCTCAACTTTCCTAACATAGCAAAATTCTTGAAATAGTAAAATTTTTCAAATACAAAATGCAAGAATTTGGAGCAGTGTAAGCCCAAAATCGGCACAAAATTTTCTCAGCTAGACAACTTAACTCTTAGACTGTAGTATATACTGTCTACACCAGGGGTCTCACACTCAAGTTGTTCCAAGGGCCAAATAAAGCAACCCCGAGAGCTGCATTCTGAGAACTTCTTTTACAATGATGAAAAAAGCAACAAATAAGATAACAAAACAAGGACACAATGCTTTGCAAGGGTTACTTTATCCATTTATGTATTCATAATAATCACTGGTCGGACACTTTAAAGAGCGGCCAATAAAATATATCACTTTATTATTGTTTGTAAACTTCAAAAAGCATCGTGGGCAGCACAGAATGCCATCGCGGGACACATACGCCTCCCCCCAAGGCCGTGTGTATGAGATCAATGGTCGACACCGCTCATAAATAGTTCCAAACAAAGTAATGCGTGATTGTATCTATTGTTATTTTTTAGAGATCCAAATCTGGATGATAACGGATTGGTTGCTGAAACCGCCTGGCCTGTCTACACCCCTGATACCAAGAAATATTTGAAGCTTGACGTCGTGTCCGAGTCCTCTTCCTATCCCAGAGGCAGACAAGTTGAATTTTGGAACAACTTTTTGGCTTCGATACATGTAGCCTGTCCTGTAGCGATCTGAAATCCCGTTGAAGTTTCCATGCATAAATAAAATTACTGCAGAAAACTCGCCTTCCTTGTTGTGGAAGTTGTCACACGCCAGTCCATATTGAATGCAAACGCGAAAGTTGAAATGGGGTTTCGCTTCAATTTGCGAAAACGACAGTTTCAAGTCGTGAAGTATGAAACGTTGATAACGGATGAAAGATAACTGGCACATGAAATATGTGCTCATAAATTCCAATTTGCCTCATAAGTAAAGTATTGCAAATACTCACAAATATACACAGGTGTTTTCCCTCAAAAGCGCTTTCAATTTGGTTTATTTGACTCATTTGGTTTCGGTCCTACTGATTGTATACTTGCAACATGACGTGCCATCACTATAGGGCAGGGGTCCTTGAAATTTGCCTCATTTCCTCCAGGGGTATTGAGATTAGATGCTGGGGTGTTCAACAGTGTTGAGAAGTAAAGTCCAAGTCCTCATTCTAAGACCTTGAACTTGCTTCCATCTACTTTGACTCTTCTAGCAGTCTAGCAACATTGCACCCACATGAAACGACGATTAGTGGAGATGAATGTAATGCAGCTTTTGCACTGACCTTTTTCCTCACTACCCTAGTGAATATTTCTTTACCAGTTCTGTTTTATTTCTTACAACTTTTTTGTTATTAAACTTTCTTGAAATGAGTATCCAGATTGACGAAAATGTGACTTAGGGCTATCGGGGTGCTAAAATTTTGAAGATCACTGCTATTGGGTATGAGCTTATCTAGGTTGTAGCTGCAGGGCTGGACAAAATCAAACGAGTTAGTGTTCTTTTTATACACTTGTCCAATGTAGCTTTGGTGTGGTAACTTGATCAACTTTAAACCAAAACTGAACTTTGGTATAAAAACATAAAATTGAACCACGTACTGCAACGATTGAGTCTCCAGATTTTGTCTTGACCGGTTTTTGTGATTCTCGATGATCTTATCTCGGTCTTGGTCTCGAAGCATGCAGGTCTTGGTCGCTAACTTTTGCCTAGAAACTTCCACTTCTCTATCGACGTAGTTTTGAAGAGCTCCAACAGTTCAACCTGTTCGCCCTTGGTCCTAATCTCCAAGAAAGAAAACCTGAAAACTGGTCAAAAATGGATGAAATTCGACGAAATTGAAGTTTGAAAATGTTCTCGGTCTCAGCCTTTCTAACAAGGTCTCGGCTTCCCCCTCAAAGGTACGGTCTCGACTACATCACTGATGTACAGGTTGTATGCAAAATTTATACAAACAAATAAAAGACAAAAAACACAAGCTATCGCTAGTGGATCTTCAGCAACTGTTTCAATTTTCTAATGTATTTTAGTCAATGATGTAGTGTTGACGGAGAGTGCCGGAGCTCCGTTCCGCCACCTCTACCAGTGAATGTTGGGTCTTCACCTACAAATATAAGCAGAAATACCCAGCAGAGCTCCGGCACCTATAAAATTGCCACTAGACACCTGTGATGAAGATGCTGGAAAACAATAGCATTAAACTATATGCTTTAGTTTCATCACCAGAATCTCTTACGTGACAACCCGGTGAGGTTTTCATGTCGATAACAATTTCACCAACACCAGATTTTGTGCAAAGCAAGCAATCAAAACGTAATTTGCTTAATTACACTTCACATCCGAATTGCTTTGCAAAATAGTGGAGCATCGTTATCTTCACAAATTTTTACTAGATGGAAAATGTCAAAACAGAATAAAACTTGAAAGTGCTGTAAAGCCGTATCGGGAGCAATGACCCTAAAACAAATGAGTGCTGTGAACCACAGCACAGTTTCATTCCAACCATTATTTTCTACCTTGTTGTTTCTAACAGAAAAATTTTTTGACAAACCACATAAATTGAAGTGAATACGCAACAAGCCAGTAAAGTCACTATCTGAATAAGAAGAACGCAACATGCAGCGTAACCTAAGAGAAAAGCTTTGGAGCCAAACCTGGTCATAAATTTTAAAGCAGTACGTTCATGAAACAAGTGTGAGTGGCTATATCTTGTCACCGGTAATACCTTTTAAGTACATTAATACAGTTGTGGTTTTTCCATGCAAAACCGAAGCAAATATTTATGGGATGTCGAAATAACACAATTTTGGTTTTCGGAAAAACGCGTTTTTGCAGATAAATTTAATAAACCCTAGTTTGTTTGACGGTTTTGTGAATAATCTCTAATAGAAATTGACATCGAAATTGAAATTGACAGTGCAAAGAGGGGGATAAAGGCCAATGATGTTTCTGGAAAGGAATGTGCACGGTTGCCCCGAAATTCTGAAACAGCCAGGAATGTCTTTCAAATTCGTCAAAACTTCAGACATTTTGAAGACGCATTACTTACTTTGACCGTCTCTAGATCCACTATTTAGTGTTGCATGGCATATTTCAGGATATGCAACTGTAAGTTGCAAATTTTAAGCAATACAACATCAACCTTTGGCAGAGTTTGGTAGCGTTATGAAGCAAAGAGTTTTGTGAATTAACATCCGTTTTCATCGCTGTCAATGCCCTTGTGAAACGTACGATTCAACTTTAGGTTATAGGAACAGAATTCGGTTTATACTTCTGCACTGAGTTGACCGCAACCTTGGCGAATATAACAAGCGAGTAAATAAACAGCTTGAAGTGCAAACAAAATAACGTCTAAGTTTGAAAATAGCAGTTTGCATTCAGCTATTGTCGCTGGTTTGTTGCATCGTATGTATTAAAGTTAAAAAGTCATACGTGCTTTGAACGCAACAAGTGTTGCTGTACCTCTTTAATATAAGGTTGTGAGGACAGGAGACGTTCACGAAAACGTAACACTAACAATCCTTTTTGTTTGACTTTAACTTGCCATGGAAAAATGGTTACTTAAAGCATTCATATAGATCTATCACATTAACACTCGATAGTTCTGCGATACACAACCTCTATAACTACACGTTCCCTGAAAACGTACCGGATTTGTTCACTGTTGTACCGAATAGTGACTTACAATATCTCGCACCTCATCCCTGCATCGATATTGAATGGTTGCTGGATTTCGGTTCCTCCGATCAATTTCTCTCCTGCGCCTCTAGTGGTCAGTTTAACACACTAACTATTTATACCAACAAGACGCAAACAAACGTCTCCCTGTTTTTCTCGTACAATCGATTGTTCAGCTGTTCGGGTCTCACACTCAGTGACCAGCAAATGTGGGAGTGCGTTATCGCCAGCACACAAATCAGTCAATCATCTTATCTACCTGGACTACGACAGTGATCTTTTCAGTAACTGACACATTATAGAGAAGAAGATTAAGTTGGATTGGCGTAAATCAGGGGTGGGGGCCTACCACCGGCGTGAACATTTGATATGGCCGCCATCAGAATTTTTGCTACCCAAGTTAGAGCACAGCATCGCGTCAAAACGAAGCTCCATGATAAGCAGGTACTTAGGTAATGAGTCAAGAGAAGTCACTCTTCCTCATAGTTAGATAAAGGTAGAATTTTAGGATAAAGTTAATTGATTGTGCGGCCCTCCAGGGATAATGCACAATTCATGCAGCCTGTGATAGTATATAGGCCCCCACCCCTGGCAAAAATAAACAGCTGATTCCGTTCGTAAACACATAATCCACCTTTATTGGGATTCTGCAGATCCTCCACTCAGAGAAGTGACAGAAAGTTACAGATAGTGAAGCTAATGCGTTTGTGAGCAGGCGTTACTAACTGATCCTTCAGACTCAATGTTACCTTGTGTCACTTTAATCGAACTGTTTTCACGTATCTATCGCACGGAGTGTTTTCACAGGAAGAACGTAGTCACCATTTGTGTGATTTAAAGTATATTTCCGGTTAATTTCTGCACAGTCTGTAAATGCGAAGGTTACTATCCATGCATTACGCAAATGATGCTTGCCAGATGTTTTTAATCCCATGTAACTGTCGTAGACTTAAGGACAGTTGGTTATAATGATATTCTTCATCTTACTGTTGATGTTCTTTTGGCTTCATCCTTGTTTCGCAGCTTCTGTTGTTGACAAAGGTACCACCTTTGTTACTTTATGAATCAGTTGATCCGAATAGATAACAACAGTAAATTTTTCGGTAGCTTTAGCGCCCTTCACATTTTTCCTTGCTCTTCTTGGACCAAAATAGCGCAATAAGCAAACTACAAAATATTTTTTGCTGTGAGAGGTTAAAGGAAAGGTTTGGCCCAGTGTCTACTCACATTCCACCAATCAGCTTGAGATGCATTTCCTTGGCTAAAATATTGCTCATGGCAAGAAACACAGGTCAGGGAAAGAGATACGACAAATGAAAAACGTTGGCAAATAGAGGAAGCAAATATCCACAAATAGTGTTTAAAATCATTTAAAAGCTTTCGTTCATTTGAAACCTATCCCTTTCGAAAATTTTATCATTTAATTTTAGACCAGCTGCGAACAAACCGTTCTTGTTTACATTACAAATTACCCCATTTACGAAACCTTATAAAAGTTTGTCCGTTAGCAATTCCTTGTATAGCAGACTAATCAACTTGGCAAAGCCTTTTAAACTGAGATCAGCAGTTCCTACGAAATATAAGCAGCCTTATAATATAATATTGAATTTTATTAAACAATTTTTAAGCAAAACATTCAATACTGTCTTTTCCAGATAGTCATTTGCATGCCTTCAAATATAGTAATCAATGCTGGAAGCAACCGCATAATAATGCATACGCACATAAAAGTTTTCAATTAACAGTGACTCGCGTTGTTCATTGGTTGCAAGAAAATAATGTATCATAATCATCTTTAGTTACTGCTAGCTGCAGCCTCGTCTGGTTGATATTCCATATACTTATTTTTTAAACTTACTAAATACAGGCATGTGCGTAGGAAGGGGCGGGCAGGGAGGCATTGGCACACCACCTGGATGTTGAAATTTGATATTTTCCCACAATTTTTACGTAGAAAAATGTTTTTGTCTTAATGTCGAGTTCGTACAATGAAATTTCATCTCCGTTGGCCACACCTGGAAACATTCCTTTGGGTCACGCTGGAAAAATCCACTATTGCCCCCTCCCCAGGAAAAAATCCTTCCGACGCCCATACATGCAGACAATTTCCGTCATTTTCAGACAGCTTGCTAGCTTTGGCAATTTGATTGAAAACCCAGAATTACTCGTTTTGTTGCTATTGTCGTTTGCTACAGGAAACCCCAAAGTTGTTGGCGCAAACCCGGAAGTGACGATTGCACAAGGAACTTTGAAAGGCATAAGTTTGGAAACCGATGGAAAGGCATTTGACAGATTTCTGGCCATTCCGTATGGCGAACCGCCTATTGGGGATTTAAGGTGACATTATTTTCAAAAACTTTTTTGTTTGTTTGGCAAAGCTTAACGTGATGCAATATTAGTGCTGCTTTCTTTCTTTTCGAACATTCGTCTCAAAAAGGACGATTGAATATAGTCTTTCCCCATCGCCGAGAGCTTTTAGATAGTTCTTGCAAAAGATTTTATCTTAACTCTCTTATCATACACGCAAGGTTCATTCACAAGCTTGTCTGATCCAACATCAACAGTAATGAAGAGTATTTTTTAACGTGACAATCGATACGTTGCGTTTGCAGTGAATTTAGTCTTGAGCTTATGTTGCACCGAGTGAAGCCTGATGCACTTTTTCCACTGCTAAAGTTGTTGGTTTTATCGTCGGTGCAGGTTGAAACTGACCTTTCAAAGCATGAAGAAGTTTACCTTTTTAAACACTTTTGTAAATAGAATCAAAAGTACTTGTCTACTGTCAGGCAGTTTTATTGCACTTAATTTAAATGAGATCTAGAGCTTGCGAGACATTACCGCGTTATAATTTACTATAAGCATCAGTGGTCTCCTTCCAAATCAGGTACAATCCTACGGTTGCTCATCAAGGATGGGGATCAGAGATTTACGACGCGTCTGTTGATCTTGACGCTGCCCTGACAGAAAAGGAGTGTCTTCAGATCTCCATCGGCGGTCAAAGCTCTCGAGGAAGTGAAGATTGCTTGTACCTCAATGTATGGGTTCCTGGTGGAGTCGAAGGTGGCGATGTTAATCTTGGAGTTTAGAGATGGAAGTCTTCAGCTTAATTTACGAAATGTCTTCGATGAGAAATGTTGTATAAAAGATAACAAATTGAACTGTTTGAAATAGTATAAAAATCCCATGATTGGAAATCTGTTTTGTGGAGCGAGGTCTTCTTTCATGTTACTGTTATGGTGACTTAATTGAAGGTTAGGATTTCTGAACAGCTTTCAAAAGTACTTTTTGATTATTGGTATTAGATGAAATTTATCAGATTTCGTTGAACGCTTGTTTGGTGTTATTAGCTACATCTTGTTATATAGTTAGTAGGTTTCCTAAAATCAATATTGTTTATCTGTTGATTCTGTCGTGAATTTCCTCAGTCAGCTTTGTGCCTCACACAACCTCATTTGCATTTCAAAGAAGTATCAATGATTAAAGAAAGATGCAGTTTATTGAACAGTTTTCTTATCAGGGAACGTTTTTCCTTTTTTTGTGTTCAAAAATTATGTAATATTACAATATCCAGTCTTGCAACATATGCTGGACTTGACAGTTTTAGAAAAATTGCGAAACTTATATGAAAAACATATTATTAAAGAAAATTTCGAAGATGGCCTTCAACATGCAACTGATCAGTTTTCAGTTGCGTGCAACCAAGTGGCAATGAAACTTAGCTCTAAAAATACCGATGTACTATGTCTCTGTGACCAGTGTCCCATAAAAGTTAGCGAGCCAAGTCCTGCTGGCTACACCCATGGGAAAGCGGCCAGAGGGCATCCAAGGACCAGGTGGAGTGACTACATCTCCAACCTTGATTGGTCACGTCTTGGGGTGGGGCCAGCAGAATTATCTAAAAAACCGTGAGGTATTACGAGTCCTGCTAGTGCTGCTGCTTCCTTGACCCTCCCCAAATGAAAAACGCGGAACAGGACTTTTCTGTCTGGCCGATTCAATCTGGCCGATTCGGTCTGAGCCGTTTCGTCTGAGCCGTTTCTGTCTGGCCGTTTAGGTCACGGGTAGTCTTGGTCGTTTCGGTCTCGTGACATTTCGGTCAGAATATGAAATCTTGCAGAAATCTTACATGTTCGCTTTTTAATACCAACGTACTTAAATCAACGAAAGGTTTTATTGGAAAAAACTACAATCATTATCCAAGATCCAATAGTTAATCAGCATCAACATATGATTTTCATTATCATCAGCAAGCAAATTAAATCATTTTCGACATTTTATAATCAAATACAAATACTTCAAACTCATCATTACAATTCAGATTTAATCGCAATCATGGCTCCCAAAAGGGAGTTGGTATAACACCAGCTCGCGTGTCATCTCTCCTGCCTATATAATAATTTCAATAAACAATGTAATCAGTTATTTATGTACAGAAATGTCGTGACCTAAATGTCCCCAGACCGAAACGGCCAGACCGAGTTGGCCAGACCGAAAAGTCGCGTACCCTGAAAAACGGCTAGGAAAATTAATGAATCAATGAAAACTTTGGTGAAATAAACGAGAAACCAGCATTAGCGTGTGTTGCGGCGGATTTGGTGTCCTGCAATATAAACATCGAATTCGAAATGGAATCCGAAAATCCCAAAAGCCATGATTCGGACCACAATACGGCCAGAACCGAGGGTGACCTCGCCGCTCTGCGACACTGGCTTAGCAAAGATTCTCCTCAAGCCGACCCTTTGTACCTGAAAGTACAACATGTCTTCTAACGCAAAGATGTTGGCACGGCACAATTCGAGACAAGAACGCCGACAATACCCGAAGAATCAACAACCAATCAAAACGCCTGAAGTCTCATGGTCGCCCGTTTGAATATTCAAACATGGCGAGAATCTGCAGAAAGCTTCATCTCCAGGAATTCGCCACCAGCCGTCAATCATTCAAATTATAAAGAAGAAACGAACAGTCACCGCTGGATGAATGGAACCCATCCTGCGAACGCTGCTTGCGATACATGGAAAAATCATATGAGCGTATACGCGTGTCTTTTCGGGAAATTCAACACAATTCTTAGCTCTTTTAAGACGCCCTCTAATGAAGGCAGTAATGTAAAAAGTGATGTACCGAACGATTTGTTTCAGATTGGGCCTGGTAGTTGGATGCGGCCGAGATCGTGTTTCCCGCTCACACTCGCAAGGCCTTCCATTGCTACATAGTGTCACTGGGATCGGATGCACTTGGTGAAAACTGTGGCAGAGTTCCCGACTTGCAGCGAAACTGTGGCGATGGAACGACTTTCTGTTGTTTGGTGGGCGGCGTACGCAAAACTGCCTGAGTCGCAAACCAGATATACTGAAAGTAAAAACAGCCCGACTCGACGTGTGTTTGACTCAGAACGAGCAAAGACATGTCGAGTGTCCCCTTATTGATGCTTTGCGAGCACCTCACCGAGGACAGGCGAGGACCCCGCAGACGTTAAAATGGGCGGCGAACTGGTCGACGAAGGACCAGGATCGCATACGCATTAATGTTCGTCTCAGCATCTCAGAAAG
>Ga0210059_1009890_pt1 | contig 14800 bp, 11 predicted proteins | sample Ectturendosymbi2_FD_188042 | JGI IMG/M metagenome (GOLD analysis project Ga0210059, IMG submission 188042) | Ecteinascidia turbinata endosymbiont from Florida, USA - Sample 2 (SPAdes) (version 2) | ecosystem: Host-associated > Tunicates > Ascidians > Unclassified | place: Key West, Florida...
TTTTGAAATTCCTGCCTCCCCCCCTCCGACACCCACGCTTGTGTGTTGGAAAAAAATCGTGCCACAGCATTAAAAAATTGGTGTCATTTCAACCGTTTTAACATCATTCTTTGTAGTGAAATTTTGCTGAATCTTACATGCAAAATGACATATTTGACAGACCAATTTCAATTGTCTTTGGTTTGCACTGGCGACACTAAATAACTATATTTTACTTCTGTTGAATGTGTTTCAACAGGTATCAATGCTGTGCCATTTTTGCCTGTTTTTAAAGCTGTGTTCTTGGTGTTTTTAACAGTCCAGTGGCTTTTCCGGCATACGGGCACCTCGGGCTTTGCCCGAGTCTTCGATTACGATTTATATCGGAGAACGCGAGCTTGCTTTGTATATTTGTGCCGCCACCCACGGTCCCACTTCACTTCAAATAGTTGGTGGAGCTTTCCTGGAGCTATCTCTGCGCAGAGATAGCTAAATGCGCGGAAATAGCTATCTCTGCGCAAAGATAGCTAAATGAGCGCAGAGATAGTTATCTCTGCGTAGAGATAACTGAATGCGCACAGAGATAGCTAAATATGCGCAGAGATAGCAGTTTTTGTGCTAAATCTGTCAGATATAATATTTTTACAAACGGCGCCCAATACGACTCGACTACGTTGGGAACACGAATTGTGTCTGAGAAATGTCTGTGGTTCGCAGTTAAATGAGCAAAGCTTGAGAAAGTAAACAGAACGAACCAAACGACGAAATTAACACACACTGCTGAGGAATTAAGGTCCAGACTGTTGAACAATACCGCTGCGAAGGTGAATACGGTTGGAAAATAGCGCAAGAAATGCTGTGAATCAAAGCACTGAATGCTCAAACGAAATGGGCATGATGAAGCTGACGAGAAACACTCACATTTTTGAAGTGTGATGCAAACTTCGGTAAGCCTTATTGCAGGTTATATGTCGTCTTACAAAGCAACTCCGTTTTCTAGTTGCAAAGCTGGCAGGCATACTTCTACATGAAATCAGGCATTAAGAAAAGCATTTTGTTTCTACAGTTGAACGCATAGGCGTAAACATGGGGGCCAAAGGGGCCATGCCCCCCCAAAGTTTTAGAAAATATAGTCATTTTGTGCTTTGAGAGGCGTTTCTCTAAACAAAATAGTGTTATTCGCCTAAAATCAAGCATTTTGGCCCCCCTCCCAAATATTTTGGCCCCTACCAAATTTTTCGTCTGGCTACGCCACTGCGGTTGATCGATGAGAGAAGGTGAATTTTTGCCTCATTGCAGCACAGCTGGGTGATTTCACTAGTCTCTAAATATCAATGCAATGGGACGCATTGCACCAAGGTATTTAACATGTTCCATCAGTTTAACGTGGTATTAGCAATCTTCGATGCTCTGATCTGATGCTTATATTTTAGGAAAAAATCCACCAACTGTTGCCCGTTTGAACGTATAAGGAATGCACAGGCAATTAGCGTTTTCGTGCATTTTAGGGCTTTTCATTTGCTTTTCTGTGTTAGCTGGTTTGGCTTGCTTGTCTATAGCAGGCTATATGTTATTTCTTCAGACAGCACGCTGCGTGCGTGTGCTGTTGGTATGACACATTCTTGATTCGTCACGTTTTTGCACGCTCTAGGAACGACGCCATCGTACAGTGTCTGATGGCGAACGTGGTTTTGATACTTTTGTTGCAGTTGCAAACCCGTCGACAGCTCACGCCGGCCACGAAAAGACAAATTAGCATGGTTAGCGACAGTGTTTTTTTTAAGGCGTTTCAGGGTGTCAGAATGACACCCTAAAATCTGAAAGCTTAGATACGGTTTTGCCTTGTATTGAAGGAAAACGATTTGAGGAAAGCGTGTTTTTCTGCATGTGGCTATTGCAACAGATGGCTGCAATGTTAAAGGCCGACAAAACTTTCTGACGCAGGAGTAGGAATTGAAAATTGTAAGTTTGGCATCTGTGCATTGTCATGCGCACCTCCTCGCTTTGGCCTCTTGCTACACTGCTGCAGATTTGTACAGTGTGGTGTACGAAACTGCGAAAGAACTTTAATGCAATAATGGAAGTGTTTTACTGTTTCACCGTTGCGATCGGCTTGCCTGGCGATGCATCAGACTACTGTAGGACGAAGAAAGATCGGCAATTGCAGCGTGCATGCAAACAAAGGTGGTTGTCGAGTGAAGCAACAGTGAGAGCTACAGTAGAAGTGAGATTTTGGCTATTCGGGCGGCACTGAAGCAGCTGTTGGAAAGTAAAAATGATGCAATGTGCGTTGTTTCACTGGGACTTAAAAAAACAAAAATTTTCAAATTGGTTCTCTCCTTCTGTCAACACTGCCACCTCACCTGACAGAACTGAGCAAAGTTTTTCAAGCGGGATGTTTTGACTTTGCACAGATGAAAGCTTCCTTAGAACTGTGCATCAATAAGCTCTCTGATGCCGCTGCTGAATCCGAGCTTAAAACTAATTGCGAAAAGTTTGACAGTAAATTTGGGAACTCTGGGTGGTTTGACTGACATGTGTGTGTCAAGTGGCATAGCGTTTTGGAAGGGTGCCGAAAGATTAGCAAATTGATCGTCCCCATACACAAAAAATGAGACAGGAGTGAATGAAACAACTACAGCGACATCTCTGCTTAGCCTCCCAGGAATGTATAGCCCAGTTGTTAATGACACGTGTAAACGTCCCATTACAAAGCTCAAGAGGCATTTTTGTTTATGGCGAAATCATACAAAGGCACACAGTCTTCGAAAGTAACTGTACAGTTATAAAACTACCAAGTAATGGAAATTTTAAGATGAAAAAAAAATTAGCAAAATACAATTCGGTTCACAGGCGTTATTAAGCACCACTAAAGGGATGGAGGCACTTGACGATTTTTACATAGATCATACATTCGTAGATTGATACATGACAACGCAGGGCGAAGGACATTCTCAACATTTTTCAAAAAAGATCGGTTTGTGGACTATTTGATTGTCAATTTTGAGAATGCCGCTTCACACAAATATGTGGTGCAAAATGCTAGGAGTTTTTGAATGGTTAAACAAGAAATAACTGGGCATTCCTTTGTTGTTAGTATCCAAAAGTGACTTTAAGTCTGTTTTGAAAATTCACGTTGCAAACTTTTGTCGTTTAATAACTCCACCAACTTATCCTGGACATGGTAGGTGTGGGCAGGCTTGTCCATGGGAATGTCATTCCTATGGAAATCCCATGGGAAACGACCCATGGGATGGGGCAGGCATAAATTGCTATGGGATGGGAATGGTAAATATGTTCCATGGACAACCCAGGGTGTGGGGCCTCCTTAAATTTCAATTGTGTGTGGTTTGTGGATCCCACATTTCCTGAATCAAAGTTCAAAGTATACTTCTGAAACTGTGTATAGAGCTTTCAACTTTAGTCCAAAACTACTCAGTGCTTCCCCCCAAAGCAGTTAGCCTAGCCGCTAAGCTAGATATAGAGTTCGAAACACAAGCATGCGTCCGTGTCGGAATGAATGCAAAAAGGTCAATATTGGCCAACGTGACTACGCATAACGTGTTGTGCTTAGTTGATTCTTATCATTTGATAGCTCAGGCAGACATTCTAGTAAACAATTCACATCATGAAGCACGGTATTGCCCTTAAAATGCAGTAGAAATAAATTCACTGAAGGACTACGTTTAATTTTCTTGTAAAGCTTACAAAAACTTTTCTGTCAGATTTGTGAAGCCAATTTGTTTCGCGAACCCAAAAGTACATTTCACGACCCTAAATTGTGTCGCGACCCATAGTTTGAGAAAGCCTGGCCTAGTTAACCAGTAAGATTTAGATTATAGGACGTGCCACCTTAATTTATGTAACAAAGGGATATCATCTGCTACGCAACATAACCAACATTGGAGAGCTTCGCGAATGTCGGAGCTTTGTTGTGCATGCAGAACGTTGTCGATTGTTACGACACCAGACTGTAAAAGGTTTTTGAGGCCTATGCTAGAATTTTTGTTTATGTGAATCTTGTGACTCCTGCTACTTGTGTAGATATTTTGATGAATTGGGTGTTCAAAAAAACTCAGTGTGCATCGAACAAATTAGTTTGATGTAAAAAACGTCCTTAGGGAGGAGTGCTGGAACGGGCCTTGCTTAGGACGCACCGGCAAATTGAAGATGTACAAAGAGCAAAGAGAATGTGTTTGTTTTTCGTTTAAACAGATCGTGCCACAGTTTATTGAGCAGGATGACGTCATAAGCCAGTGATTGTTAACCTTTTTTACATATATTACCCTTTCATCAAACAAGATTACCAGATTTACACCCAATACACTAAATGGTGCTCATTTATTGAAAATATGAAATTAACAAACTCTTAAAGTTTAGAATGATTTATAAAAATTTACATTGGCTGCAATGTATGGTTCAGTAAATTTACCCCCTTGGAAGACGAAATTTACCGCCAGGGGTAAATTTACCCTAGGTTAAGAACGACTGTCAAAAGCTATGAGGGGGGGCTGAAAATGGATCCTGCCTAGGGCGCTGGAATGGTTCGCACCCGTCCTGCCTTCAGTTGTTCACAATGTTTTGATGTGTTTGTATTAGCATGTGCGGTCTCTCCCCATTAATAAAATAACATTTCAGGCATTAGGAAGTTGCACGACAGCAGACAAGTCTTCATTGTTGTTCTTGCCTAGCTATGCGCCTCATGGTCTCCAACCCACGAGCAAATAAAATTGTGTTGTTTTGTCTTGTCCCGTAAAGTAATGACGTGCACAGTGCACACGTTTCAGTCTAATGCCGTTTCATTTGCAATTTATTTTTCAACATAGAAGATCGTATGATGATCAATTTAACATTGCTCGCTTATAAACCTCATTTTTATAAAACAGCGTTTCTTAAACATTTGTGTGTCACGGACCCCTAGTACATCCTAATAAAGGTTACGGACTCCTCAATAAGAAACGTTACAATATTAAATACTTGAAATTATAGATTTTAATCACCGTAGTAGTAATCAATATGTCTGTAAAGTCTATTAACCATGTAAATCATATTCACATAGCCCTTAAATCACTTTCACGGACCCTGGGGCAGGAGTGGGCAACCCTTGGCACGCGCACCGAACTTGGCACGCGAGAACTTCTATCCGGCACGTGAGCGAGGCCTCGGAAACGAGATCTTCCCCCCTTCAAAGTGTCCGTTTCTTTAATTGGGTTTGTTAACAATCCGGTATTTAATTTAACCCTTATGTGCTTTTGATGCCATATGGCTACAAACAGAGCCGTATAAGCCCCACTCCGTACCCCCCAATTGGGGAGGGGGCATGCTGCCACAGGGGCCTAAAATTCAGACCCCTCACCACAAATTTTGGTTGGCACGCGGAAGAATTTTGTCATTGATTTAGTCGATTTCGGCACGCAAACCGAAAAAGGTTGCCCGCCCCTGCCCCAGGGTAAGAACCCATGCTATATCAAAAATTGAAGACTTCTTATTTGCTGTTCAGCTTTCGGGTAATCTGCCTGCCGTGTTCTGCTTTCATAGCTTCACGTCGATTTGGTCTTGCATATATCCACATTACAGCAATAAGTATCCAAAAGGGTGACGCAGCTAAATCAGCTCACAAAGCATTTTGCCCGGAAATCGATTTCCTAACAAATCACTTGCGAGCAGATGTAACTGCTTCGCCCTTTTGTGTATACTTGTTGCTCTATCAAGGAAGATACGAAAAATGTTGAAGCGATTATTACTTTAATTACCTAAACATTTGTTTTGCAAAAGAGCACAAGCTAACAAAATGTTAATGGCTCGCGCTCAAACCAATGAAACCAACAAATTTCACGAATTACTGTGCAGAGTTTTAAAACTCCAAATATGTTGTTAGTTATAACCTTCAGTTTGAAGGGTATGACTCTGCACATACACAAATATGAATGCGTGTAGTCGTGGTTTTTATATTTAAAAATTATTAAGTTCCACGTACTCTCAAATATACCACCACTAAGTGATGATTGTGAAACCCTATGCCGCTATGGCTTGAAATATTAACTATATAATCAAGGTAATTTTATTCTAGGTCAGTGGTTTCCAAACGGTAAGGAATCCTCCAGAGAGAGGAATTTCCACTTTACAGTTGCCTATTCAGCGTGTGTTGTGCTTCTTTTTTAAGTTGACGTTGGCTGTTTCAATTAGTTGCATCACTTCATATTTTGTAAGTTATTTAATGGACTATCACACGTTTTTCTTGACAAACTTTAGTGTTATTATTTGACAACAAATAGTTTTTGTCCCACTTTTGTTAACTATTGTCGTCAATAAAGACCATTGTTCTCATTGTGGTTAATACTAGCCTACGAACCTGAACAGAGGAATGAAAGTTCCATAGGGGAGGAATGAAAAGTTCCAAAATGAGCAAAGGGAGGGATGCATCAAAAAAGGTTGGGAACCACTGTTCTAGGTGTTGTGTGCAAACATCCTGTGTCAAACTATACACTCTTTAGTGAAATGTTTTTGAACACAATCAGGTAGCCTACCTGAGTGACTATAAACATTTGTATTATATCTGTGGTGATTTCAATATTAATCTTGGTAACCTTGAGGTTAAATATAATATAAAAGATTATGTCAATTCACTACTAAGTTTGTCTTGCTAATCATTGAAAAAATCTTGTGCTGGAGAAACTAATGGGAATGAACTGCACTAACTCAGTAGCAGGGAAAAAATACGCAAAAACGTTTGTAGAAAAATAGCAATAAGAAAGACTCTGTCCTTGTTACGTGAAACGAACGTAACAATGGCACCCATGGATCATACATGCAGCTCACAAATACAGTTAGTTTTAGTTAGTCCATCTACGGTTTATCATGCTTGGTCATGAAATTACTCAGCAACTGATCAACATGAGATTGCAGCTTACCGAAATTACGAGTTGCATACATGCGTTCCCAACTCTCCTTTCCCGGAAGTTCTAGCCTTACATGAAACTATGTTGATGCTTTTTTCAGTGCTGTGCGCAGCATGATACGGGTGAGATGATAAATTGACAGCGGGTCGGCGTTTCGTTGTTCGGGCGAGGGTTGATATGACCTGTTTACATTACTAGTCATGTCTCTGCAAAGGCAAAAGCGTTTGTCTCGCGTGTGGATCACACAAGGAAGGCATGTCAGTGAGGTGCAGAGATGCTGATGCAGCTAAAAAGTGTTGACCATCAACCGGCTTACCGTTCACTTGACGTTGGTGGGGGTGTCGGTCGGGTAGCAGTGCATGGCACTTTTATGCAAGACATTCGGTTTCCATTGTAAACCTTAAAGTAAGATGACATATAAAGAAAAGTTACAGTCGGAAGAAAGGGAGTTTGTGAACAATGCTGAAAACTGTCTGCGCTTGAAAAGAAACATCTCAAAGTTCTTTTATTCTTTCAGTGCATCACTTAAGTGTTTGCTGCCAGACACAAAAGTAATGTTGTTCACCAATTACGAGTCACACGTGTTTCTGCTTCATCTCGGAAATCTCTAAAAATAGGAATTTATCTTATTTTTAGAAGCACCTTCATATGTCAGAGTCTCCTTTTAATTTGCCATCACTGCCTAGACGCAAGTATGACAGAGATTGCCCCCTGCCGTCTTCGAAAGGAGGCAATGGGGACGATCGACACGAAACAAGTTTATTGCAACGCTTTTCGCTTCCGGAAAATAAGAATGGTTTTCAATAATTTCTGTTATTATCACTGTATTTGTGAGATCAAGTTGCTGGTTGTTTTACTTCAAATATTTTGGAAAGAAACAGGCATATTGGTTACGAATTTTCGTTATATATTTCCATTGCCCTCAAACTTTTACTCACCCCTTCCTTACCGCAGTTTCGGCTTCCCGGACAAACACGCATGCGCTGCGTCCTGACCAGGTTCGATAAACTACTGGGTAATAAAGTCTGCGCAGACTTACTTTAGTGATTTTTCCCCTGAACTTTTTATTGAAATTCAGGCGATCACCGGTCAAAGATGAATAAGGTTAGCTTTTGGTGCTCACATATTATCCTTTGTTGATTTTGTGCATCCATAAGCGAATTGACAACGTCTGAAAATGCGGGAATAAAAATAAGTCTTCCGTTTACATCGGAATGCAAAATGCTCTTTAAACAATTCAGAAGTTTAGGTTCTAGTCAACTTCATTCGGGTTCACTTCTGCATACTAATTAAAGAAGCCCTGTACTGTCAACAGACCTGTGGTAAGAGTTTTACATACCGCATTACATGATTGAGGTGCGGTATGTGGGACTGTGATGTCTTCGATCAGAAGTGCGGTGCGTAGGCCTGACACAGAAATCGGTTTATGTGCAGTGTGCTGTTGATTGGCAGGCAGTATAGTGCCAGAGCACTCACCATGGCAGAAACAGACTCAGTAGCAAACGTCAGGTGCAGTTGATAGCATTTAGCAATAAGATATGCGGAAGTTTCCATTTAGAATTAACGCCCTTTCACGTTGAAGGGACTTTGTTTACAATGATGGCTGGCATGTGGGATAATGAGACTCAGCGAGAACTTTTTTGTAGGTTTTGGCGTGGATGTACGTAGCCTTAGTCAAAGATAATAAGCTGTTCGTTTCTTTTTACCGTCATTTATGACGTTTATCAAAGTCAGATGTGAAAAATCTGTCAAGGTTCAAAAGAACCTGACATTGCCTGATAAGTCTCCAGGAGGTTGTTTTCGGAAAGCACGTTTGAAAACCATATCACGAGCGGAGATGTTTCTCTGCCATGGCAACAGAACTGTGAAGGCACAAAGTTGTGATAGAAGTGCCAGGTTGATAAGATTCGCAGCCGAGCAGTGAAATGTTTGGTGTTCTAGACACGCTTCGTTGACCAGTGCCCAAAACCCATCCGGATCAAAAGCCGCGACAGAACAAGGCATGTTTTGAGAAGACTTCTGGTTTTCATACAAAACTATGTTGCCGGAATAAATAAATTGGCAATGTCGTTGTACAATGATTTCCAATGCTTTTCTTGCCCACGTCTTTTTAAGCATCCTCCAACTAATAATCTACCGTCAGTGACTTCAGTCAGAACTATTAGAGGTTGTAGGTTAAACACGTCTACGTGCCAGGACGATTTGAAATGGCTAGACATTTGATGCGATTAAAAAAACTTAATTTCACTTTTAAAAAACCTAGTTGCCCCTCTATGTTTTCCCATCGAGTTTCAAACCAATTTTGAGTTTCTTGACTCTTTCCCATTTCGTGGACTAGTGTTATTTTAATAAATATAGGTTGAATCACAAAAAATTAAAATTCATTAATTTGACTGAGTTTTTCTCCAATTCTCCAATTTTAGTTCCGACCAATTCACCCGGACTGTATTATTTTATATCCTGACACTGGCCAATGATTCCTTATGTCTTACTATACTTCACGTCAGCGCCACACAGAAAATAGTACATTTCTGCTGTGAACTCTATGCAAGATTTTACTGCAAAGTCAAATAGCTTTATATTCGTAGAAATCTCCTCTGATCAAAATTCAAACCCAATGTAAAGTAAACGCAAGCAGGTGCACTCTTGAAATGGGTGTTGTACACGCCCTGCACACATTAACGCTTTTTCGATACTCGTCCAACTGCTTGTACAGGTGTAATAGATGTCGTTGTATCCCTTTTGCAAATCAGCTTCTATGCAAATCAACATCTTGCCTGTTGATGTAGTGTTTGTTTGCCTACTCTTTCAAGGAGTCACGTAAGCGAGGCGCAGGCTCTATTTATAGTTGCTCGCATGTCAAACAAGTTCCACTCGACGACTTGCGTTGTTAAAACAGTAATGAAAGCAAATTGGACGTAAGAGGCTGGTTGGACTGGTAATCAGATTACACACCCATAGTTTTCAGTCTGGGGAAATACTTCTGTTGTTTTGTAAGGCAATAAGAGCAGAACAATGAAACTCACGATTTGTATAAACAGCTGAAAGTTTGTCTTGTATTTAAAAAAATCGAACATCTTCACTATCATTTAATAATCACGCATTGACTAAGTCAGTGTGGTCCAACTACAGGCCCGCGGGCCGCATGTGGCCGGCCGTAGCGTTTTCTGTAGCCCACGGAAACATTCAGGAAAAATCTTCAAATCTGAGATTTGTTGAAAAGCGTTTGAAGATACATTTGACTCCCTGAATAGCTTCCACTGGATAAAGTGCATTTGCACAAGCAAAATGAATAGCACCTTCTCTGTGCACTATTATTGCTTTTGTTCTATTTCTTTATTTTAAGATCAAATTAGAAGGTACGGTCCTACCTAACCTTCCGCTGGGGCACCTGTAGGGATAACCTCTGTGTTTTTTAGGTGCCTCGGCATTCGTTGTCTTGAATAGTACATCTGGCGCAATAAACTCAGTAGGCCTACCGGTAAACAATTCCGTCTATCTATCCGCTAAACGCGGCCTTCTGAAAGTTGCCTCCCAGCCAATTTAATTGGCCATTCCTGCAAACTGTAGAGAGCTTCCGGAAATTTGTCAGCAAATACAGATTTCCCAAACTGCAAAATTTTGCCAATGCACTCGATTTTTGGAAGCACACATGTGCGTGAGAACACATTTTCTATGCTATCAAGCAAGTAAAATCTAAAATCGAATGGCAGACAAAACACTGGAAGATAGTCTCCCATTGCTGCCACTAACACTGGTAATCATAAAGGAATGATATGTCAGAGAAATCTTGACCACAAGCATCCCACTAACAGAGATTTGTGATGAAATTGCTATTTGCTATTGTTCAATTCAAGTACTGCCTGTGCACAAGTAACAAAAATCAGCACACCTTGATGTTGTTTAACGGAAATCAATTTTGCCATACGGCATCTTCAGTCCAAGTGACTTATTCCGCAAGTTGATACTGATGCTCAAGAAACAAGTATAGCTTCCAATAATTGCTATTGTATAGCGATTTCAAAGATGCACTCACTTATCTTACCTTTTTAGTTTTAAATGTTGTGAACAAGTTGTTTTATAGATCATTTTGTTGGAAGTGGCCCTCAAGTTGTCATGTTTTTGTAAAATGGCCCGAAGGTCAAAAGTAGTTGGACCACGCTGGACTAAGTAATAACTGGCAGTGTTTGTTATGGTTTACACGTACGTAACAGCAGTAGAACTTGTAATAATTTTTTCTCTTGATTTTTATTGATGCAAATATCTAGAGTTTTTTTGCAAAAACATTTTTCTGGCGAACAGGTTTTGCAGAAACCTCCACTGTTTAATTTGACTTTGTTGTCGTTTATATTTGTAGGTTCGTGTCTCTTTTGAAAACCTAGCTGTACAAAAATGTCTCTGGAAATAAATTAATCATTGACTAAATCCAATGGATTTTGATTTTGGTCGATTCAGCAAACACGAAGAAGGCGAGGAATACCTCCTGTGGATTTTTTTGAAAATCAAAATGAAATTCATTTTCAAGCTGCGCCGGTTTTAACTTTTTTTAAATGGTTGATCCTACGTTAAACCTAAGTCGGACAAGTTCGATTGGAAAGTGGAAGAAAACATAAACACTCTTCGTAAATTCACCGATTTTCTTGGCGAACTACATCAGGCCTGAAAGTGTCAGGCTAGAAAGTACTTTTAGAAAATCATTTCACTTTATTCAAAAAGCATTTTTAAGGATTTAACTTTCAAACTTGTTAACGAAAACAAACAAGATTACAATAAAACTGCATGTTAAGAAACAACGTGGATGCGTTGAATTTTGAAACAAATTCACAAAAAGTTCGTTTGCTCAAAAGCATTTTCGAAATGATCTGATCTGTGATGGCGGGAGATATATTTTCCAAACTCCTTGTTATTTGTTTGAATATATAAATTTATTATTTCCTCGCTCTATCCATCGTATCCCACACTGGCGGGGTCACCAGTCACTGTTGATACCTGGAAGTGTACTCGTGGAACCTAAAGTAATTTTCTTAGGAGTGCGGTTTATTCTTCGTTTTTGCCTCTCAGAGTCTGGTTTCCTCACTGCAAAAAATTTGTAACGTGCTCAAAATAACGGTGCAGTTTTCTTAACTCGACTTCCCCACCTGGAACAAACGCAAGTTGGAAAATCCGTCACTGACAGAAAAGCAGGCATTGCTTCAATTTCTCGGAACCGGTGGCTCTCGTATTTTCACATGCCTTGGAGGTTTCGCTTTTTATCTTAAACCGGTCAAGTCAAGTGTGGTGATGAAACTATGTTTGCGAGTGAAAGCACAGTAGGAGCTAGGACAGTGAAACATGCAGGTGACTTCCTGCGAGTTGCAACCATTGTTTACCATGATTAAAGGATCCCGGTTCTTATTTGCAGATTGCAAGTGTGTGGTGTCGGTGTATGGCTGTTAACTCTCAAATGCAAGTGATGACGTAAAAACTGTGCATCGTTCACGGGGTGAATTGATGCGTGACTGACGTCAGCCAAGCAGCAGGAATAAGGAAAGAATCGAGAAAACGAAAGATGGCTGCGACGAACCGTAAAGTAAGTGGCAAAACGAATTTTCAACATCTAATCATTTGTCTTTGAATGTAGGTCTATCAACAACCCAAGGAACATAGGGTAACAGTCGAAACCGCTACATCATTTTCATTTTATTTCATTCGACGCCTAATTAAAATGTCATTAACATCAACAAATCTGACAATCTTTCGCGTTACATCGGCACTTATTTGAAAGATTTGCTTACCGTCAATATATTCTTGATGTTGATAAACACCTGCTAAAGCGTAAGGTCTAATGTTGTTTAGCCAGTGTTTGATAGATAGCACTCATAGCCCAGGAGGTTTTTATGTTTAAATGCATTTGTCTTTTCCGAAGGTTTCTCAGATCTGCTATTCTAGGGTTGCCATACGTCAGGTTTTTCCCTGACATGTCCGGGATTTTGGTGGCCAAATATGCATCAGGGAGAAATGTTAAACAGTGCTTCATTGTCCGGGATTTTGGAATAATGCATTTTATGAAATCTAACCGCAATGTTTTCACAGTAAGAATTATTTAGTGCTAAAGATTAAACTTTAATTTTTTACTGTTAAAAATGGCTAAGCGAAAATGTAAAGTTACTGACGAGATGACGGCAATACATCCGTGTTTCCGGAAAGGTAAAAAATGAATGGGAAGCAGAATGCTTAGTTTGTAAACCAGGAACATACATCTCGATTTCATACAAGGTATGGCAGATTTAAAATCACATCTCAGTTCTGATTAGAGATTGGAAACCGGGATCCTGGTTTCGAGAATTCCCGAGAATTTGTAATGGTAATGGTTTATTGTTTCATATGACTCAGCCAACAAGCAGAAGCACCATAAAAGCCATCGCATGCAGTAAACCAACCATTAGCGAACATTAGACCAAATGAAAATACAATGGCACAATAGCTGAGCAATGTAAACAAAGAGGAGCGCTGTGTCATATAGGGTTGGCGAAAGACCGTCGCGGTCATCTAGTCAACCAACCCCGTTTATCACTTTTTGACGAGTGTTGAGAAACAACAGTTGGACATCAAATAAGCATAATGAAAAGAAAAACAAAAAACGAATGAACGCAGAACATGGTGAAGAAAATGTACAGGTGAAACCGCATACCTATGTACACAGATGAGTGGATCGAATTTAAGTGAAGGATTCTGGTGTGGTTAGAATATTTTTAGCAATATAAAAAAATTAAAAAATAGTAATAAAAAGTAGAAAAGTTACAAAAACTAATTGATGAGGTACAAAAGAAAACTTCAAAACAGAAGAAACCAAAAGGTGTACTTATGCCGAAAAGCATAGAATGTGCACACAGAAAATACGAAAAAGTAAATATACACAAAAAATAAGCAGAGTTACAGAATACTAGAATACACAGTATTTGGTTCTGGACAAAGGAAATGTTGCTAAAGTTCATAATTGGGAATTTTTTTCATGTAGGAGGTGTTTCTTAAGTTTCCATTTGAAGGTAAAAGTGGTTGAAAATTTAATATCGTCTGGTATTGAAGAACATACTTTTGGGCCAATGAATTTAAGAGAACGTTTTCCTGAGGAAGAGTTAACTCTAGGTAAAAACAGGTTTTCAGAGGTTGCTAGTCTTGAGGAATGTGACTTTTTTCATTTCCCGTTTCCCGGTTTACCGAACAAAATTCAAAGGAATACCCGGATGGTATCAATATGTCACCAATTTGAAAATATTGTGCAAAATATTTCATTTTGTACTTCGCAAACAAAAATTCGTGTAGGCTGCCCACAGTTGTAGACCAAACATTTAACGTTGAAATTCGTAGTGGCTCCACAGCGAATCGAGTGCTGCAATGGTAGAGACAGCCAAGACTGTTGTGGTGGGCCCTGTTATGATGGCATGATCATATTTCTCTCAAACTTGTCCATCCATATACTTAATGGGGAACAACTTATTGAAACCGGTTTAGTAGTCAGATCTTAGATGTCGAGCCGACTGCATGTGTGTTGTAATTATAACAAGCACAACCGAGCAAGAAAATCATAACTGAGCATTCCGCCAACCTCAGTTGAAGCGGAACGTGCTTTCTCTGCTGTGGGCTTGTTTGCCAACGAAATTCGTCCGCGGCTGAGTGACCAATCAGTCAATGGCCTCAGTTTTCTCCGAAGCTATTACAAAAAAATGAATAAAAAGCTTGCATGCATTATTGCCTGTTTGATTTTGCTTGTATTGTCACTTGCACATTATGTTTTTTTTCCCGTTTTTTTCCGGGATCCCGGGATTGAGTTAAGATTTTTCCTGGTTTCCCTTCTTCGTAAAAACCGGGAAATTAAAAACCCTAGTTCTGATAAACATTGCAAAGCAGTAAGTGGAGCTTCCTGATCAAGTGAAGTGACAAAC
>Ga0210059_1009891_pt1 | contig 14800 bp, 6 predicted proteins | sample Ectturendosymbi2_FD_188042 | JGI IMG/M metagenome (GOLD analysis project Ga0210059, IMG submission 188042) | Ecteinascidia turbinata endosymbiont from Florida, USA - Sample 2 (SPAdes) (version 2) | ecosystem: Host-associated > Tunicates > Ascidians > Unclassified | place: Key West, Florida...
ATTCATCAAAATGATTTGGAAGCAGTTTGTTATGATAAGAGTGCATGAATTTGCCTACTGAAAAGCTATATAGTTTGGGAAGGCATAAGATGTTTAAGTGCTGGAAATGTTCTTCTAGTGATCCCATATTAGTTGGATTTATTATTCTTATAGCTTTATTTTGGAGCTTTATGAGAGGTTCAATGGTTGCATTTGAAGCACGTCCCCAGTTGCGGATTGAGTAATTAAGGTAGGGATGGATTAACGAGTTATAGACAACTTTCAATACAGGTGGTGTTGTATAATGTTTCAGTTTGGATAGAATTCCACAAGCTCTTGATAGTTGAGTTTTTACCTTTTCTACATGAGGTTTCCAGCTTAACTTATTGTCAAGAAGGACACCTAGGTATTTTAGGTTATCTTCAGGGGAAATGTTGTGGTTATTTATGATAACTTTAAACGAAGCAGGATTGTGTTTTCGAGAAGTTAATAGCATAAAATTAGTCTTAGTGTACTTAATAGCAGAATTGGCTCCGGAGTTACTAGAAACCAATCAACTTTGAAGAAGACGGGGTTAGATCAGTAATGGACAAACCCACATACAGAGGAGACGATGCCATATACATAAATTTATTGCACGAATTATCATGCGATAAGTCTTGCTGCAAAAGCGGTCATGTGATTTTTGTAACTTTGATACCAGATGCATGTAAATATGATGCCAGGTCTCGAAACTGTTACATTGATTTAAATGGCAAGGGAATTTACCTGGGTTCGGAAAACGTTAGATGTGGGAGCATCATGCGAAGTGTTTAAATATTGCGGAATCGAGACTGCAAGGACAGTTGACTAGAGCGACCCGAGGGAGGCGGACCAAAGGGAAAAATACCTTTAGTCACTCATGGAGATTTTTATGGCGATTATTGTACATAATACAATGTTTTATTGTTAATAGCTATGCCGCTAAGGAGCGCATGCATGCAATGTAACATGTGATTGTACAGAAGCCATACGTTGTGTTTCCAATACTGCCCTTGCTTCTACATTTGCTTGTGAATGTTATTGTGATGTATGTGTATGTTGGAATGTAAATAAATTGTTGTTAAACACAAGAGTACATAAGCGATCCCAATGATCTGACTACAGCGGTTAAGACATTGATAATTGTATGGTGGAGTGGTTCTAAGCTAGCTTACATAGCAGGTATACGTATACTGGCCTATAACATGTCTAAAGCGAAGTCTTCCAATGATGTTGCGAAAAACGGAAACTCAAAAAATTATGGGCTAGAGAGAAAACAAAACTATATGTAACCAAAAACTATCCAAAAGTGTATTATGATGCATAACATAAATTTTTGTGTTGTGTCTATTTTGCCTCATGAGGCAAAATACCTCATGAGGCAAAATAACTGCTGGAGTTATTTACTGCTGGAGTTATTTACTGCTGGAGTTATTTTGCCTTTAGCTGTTGGAGTTATTTTGTCAAAATAAGTGCTGGAGTTATTTTTGCCTTTGAAAGCAAAATAACTGCTGGAGTTATTTTGCCTTTAGATACTGCAGTTATTTTGCTTTTAGCTGAACATGATTGGCTGAAGTAGTCACATGACAAGTTTGGAACACATGTCCTGCTTAGTTGACTGTGACATCAGTAACAGCTCAGTCCCACCTGTATGGACAAGTGTTGTCACAGTTTCAGGGCTGGCAAGCAGCAGAAGTGGCACCGGATCCAGAGTGCCGGAGTCGACTCCGGCAGGATTCCGCGTTTTTCGTTCGAACCCGGATCCGGTCCCGGAGTCAAAAATTTGTGAAAAACCATACCCGGATCCAGAGTCACTTTTCAATTTCGGCAGTAGGATGAGTCTGTGTGGTCATTTTTTCAGTAAAAACATGGGCAAATTTAGGTTGGATCGATGATTGTAGCCAGAGTCTGAACAAGAGTCGGATTCTCAAATTTCAAAAATTGCCAGACCCAGATCTGGATCTGGATTCAAAAATTTTGGAACAGGAGCGGAGTCTGAAAAAATGACTCTGGCCACCTCTGGCAAGCTGAAAAAATGACTCTGGCCACCTCTGGCAAGCAGACTTTTCTTGTTTGCATTATGTGAACTGTAAGCTAAACCCTAATTCTATGCTCTGAAACCAGAGATGAGCGGACTGTGAAATTTTTCAGTTCGAGTCCAGTCCTGATCCGATAAAAATGAATCCGATCCAGTCCTGATTGCAAAATTTTTGAAAACCATCAGTCCGATCCAGTCCTGATCCGCCAGTGTAAAATCATGAATTTTTATTTTGCCTCATGAGGCAAAAAACTACTGGAGCTATTTTGCCTTTATCCAAATACGATTAGTTGAAGGCAAAATAGCTCCAGCAGTGCTTTTGCCTCATGAGGCAAAATAGACACAGCCTTTTGGCATTTCCAAAATTTAACAAGGAAGTGTCTATTTGGCATCAGATTTTGCCATTAGGAGAATCCCATTGCTTGGATTGGTCAAGTGACAAGGACAATACACTTGGATTAGCATAAGGTCCTTGTTGCATGACCTAAAACCCTGAACCTAAAACCAAAACCCAAACCCAAAACCTAAACCTAAACCCAAAACTCAAACACTAACCCAAAACCTAAACCTAAATGTCAAACCTAAAACCAAACCTATACCTAATTTGTAAACATAACCCTAAAGGTAGACCCTAAACCGAAACTTAAACATACACCCTAAATCGAAACTCTAAACTTTTTGAAAAAGCAGGCTACATTGAAAGCAATCCTATCAAAGGTGTAACCTCTTCAAGCTAAGCCAAAGGAAATGGTGAAAGCAGAACCAACGAACAAATCGCACAGCAGGCATAGACACTAACCACTCAACTATGTTAGCATTGTTGTTCACAACTACTACAACTCAACGTTACATGTGAAGAAAGGTGGATACATTTCGAATTGCAAAATAGTTCTAGCAGAGTTTTTGCATATGATGGCAATACACACACTACCATTTAGCAAACCTGTGAAATTGCATCACAACTAAAATTTTTGGTATCTTCGGAATAATCACATTAAAATAACAAAAATATTCTCAGTCCAATCCAGTCCTGATCGGCCAATTAAAAAAAAAATGCAGTCCGATCCAGTCCTGATCCGGCCAAAATTGGCTTCAGTACTGATCCAGTCCTGATCCGTGCTCGTCTCTGCCTGAAACCCTAACCTAAAACCTGTTCCTAAACCTTGACGATAAGCCCTGGCACCAAACCATAACCATACACGCTTAAACCCTAACCAATTGTCTCTTTGCATATCCTACTTGTCTCATGACCACTTCAACCAATTGTGTTCACCTCAAAGCACAATAGTCCCAGCACACTCTGCCTCATGAAGCACAACAAATATTACCTAAATGCATTATGCCACCTTGGGCCTTGTAATGCCTGTGCCTATGAACAGCAAACTTGACATATCTTGCAAGCTTGACATATCGTATAACCTAAGTACTATTCACAGTCAGTTGCATCAAAAAGCAAGCTGAAGTTTTGCCACACCAAGATTTTTATTAGCCATTTGTTTAGTAACAATGGTTCCATTTTAACACCATCCATGATTTCGGATGCATAATTTCGTTTGTTAATCCTACCCATTGTTGCACGTCAAGCACACCAATAGCAGTGCTAGTCTACAAACCAAAACAACACTTTTAAAACAAACTGACTAAACTATCTCTCTAATTTTGAAATGACTCACTTAAAATTCACTCTAACAAGTCAATGTCATAAAACAAAAATTTTGCGTATCGTGTTCAAGAACGAGAAAACCTAAATGGTTTGTCATCGTCCAACAACCAGTCAATGCAGGCAGTGGCGATTCTACGGGGGGCTGGGCGGGCCATGCCCCCCCAGATTTTTGGTTGGCCCCTTGTTTGGCCCCCCAGTTTTTTCTTAATTTTCCATTCAAGTTTGTTTGATTGACATATACAGTAGATAACTTTCGGCCAGCAATACTTTGCGACTAGAAACCCTCTAGCCTGCATTCTATACTTCCCAAATGCACGATAAGCTATGTTGTTGTTTTGACGGCCAGGTAACTAGAGTTGTCTAAGAAGACACACACCCGTGGTTGCTCGGATCCTGCGTGAAATTTACTCAGACCACGGTTGTGGTGTTGAAAAATTCATTTAGAACCCAAGAAATAGTCCAGAAATTAGATGATTGATCTTTCGTGCATTTCAGTGTGAGTTGGAGCTAAACTATATCACTATTGTTGCTTGTCCCAGTAGCAAAAGGTTTGTGAAAGCGTTAAGAATTGGTATCTGTTAATTTATCCGATTTTATCCTCGTTGCAGTATTGCGTTCTGCTGCCTTGCGTATATGACTTGGTAACATCTTAACGTGATTGGTTCGTGGCTACAGGTTTGAGTCTACCCACAGATGTCCCACAACCTCATAGAATTTTGTACGGATTTTCTGTAATGATTCCCAAGCAATTAACAAAAGCGTCAGCAGTGAAATAAACAACAATAGCCTTGAATTAGCCTTTGTAAGACAGCAAAGCATCATCACTTTAGAAAATTTGTGAGGTTCGCATAATGTTATGTATATTTTATGATTCTTGTACTCCATAAGGGATGATTCATGTGACAAGGGTTTTGTCTGAACAAGACTCTATTGTTCATTGAAAGGTACACAACATATTTTCAATTACAGTTGTAAGTAAGCTAGCCTACTGCAAAAAACACATTCACTTAGCATGACCTTGCCAAACAGCTAGACTGGCCTACAATAGGGCAGTAAATGACAGAATATGTTGCACAAACCACAAATTGTTTGCAACAAAAACTTCAACAAACATAGCTGATCAGGTAGGCTGGGTTATGTAGGCCTAAAAAGTGTTGCAGTATAGCAGTTTAGTAGCCTATCGCACTGGGTCTACTGAAGACTAGATGATAAATTTTTTATTTTACTTCGCCTCAATCCATTAGGCCAAAGGAAGCTTCCGATAGTGATTTCACTATCGAGGATGCTATGCTTTGGCCGGGTATGTGCTTCTCCTTGCACTCTCAACGTAAGCGCTGCTCTGCAGGGCGCTTACATAACTCCCTTCCCTGCAAAAGTCGTTCGAGCCATTCGTGCTCAACGAGACGAAGCCTACGTATCGAAGATCGTATGCTACCTGCATGTCATGGCTTTGAACCCACATCTTCCACCATGACGTGCCCCGCATCTCCACCATTTTTATTTTACTTCGCCTCAACCCATTAGGCCAAAGGAAGCTTCCGATAGTGATTTCACTATCGAGGATGCTATGCTTCGGCCGTGTATGCGCTTCTCCTTGCGCTCTCAATGTAAGCGCTATTCTGCAGGGCGCTTACAAATTGATCATTCGCAAATACAGTGTGTTTTAGCTATCCACAAAGTATTAGCAATTGTTCTGTGGACGTTCAGCATCCTTTTCTTTACCTCAATACAAAACAGTGTCTTCAAGCACATCCCATCACCGTCTTTTCTCGAACCCGGAGCAGTGAGTCTGATGCATCAATATAAAAACAGGTTCTACTCGAACGCAGATCATACCAGGTGCATCAGAAAAGGACGCGACGCCACAAAATCAGACGCATGTGCCAAAAAAACGCACAGGACGCATGCTGTGTGCATATAGCTTAAGAGTCACAAACCCTTTGAGTCAGTGATCTAAAAATTTTTCGAGTCGAGTCAGAGGCGGGTCATGACTTGGTCGAGTCGAATTACAAGAGCTGTCGTGTCATTTCAAGCCATTGGCTTGCAAACTCGTTCCGTGTCAATTCAAATGAAATTTCAGATTTTTCCTACGTTTTTCTTGCTATGAAAATGCGTGCAACGAGCTACAAAATAGCGCCCGATAAGCTAAAAATGCTGCCCAATATTGTTTTAGCAATTTTGATTCCAGATTATTTATAGCAAAGTTTTTGTTGAAAACAGTTTCCATTTTGCTTCTCTCCTTCACTCTCAGTCGTCATTTTCATGACTTCGGCTCAACCTTGCTGCAAGAGATACATTTCAATGTCTTTCACTTGCCCGAAGAATGACGAGTGATAAACATGGATTTGGATTTTAATCTTGCCTCATTCTAGGATATTGATGGATTTGGATTTTACAAATTTTGATTAACCAGATTCGGATTGGATTTGGCAATATTGTTTTCAACTTCTTCGCAACTTTCAGTGCAGTTTTGGGACTGCAGATTACTGTATTGAAAAGTCTGGTACGGTCGAGTTTCTCAAATCCATTGCGACTGTATGTGTTTGTTTAAATGTTGAGCCTTGTCTATGACCCAGAGGTGAGCATGGACAGGATCAGGATTGGATATCCTGCAGGCTACTTGCGATTTTTTTGGATCAGGATTGGATTTGGATATTTATTTTTGAAAAAAATTGGATCAGGACAAGATCAGGATATTTGTTTGATTTCTACAACGAAATTTTCCTGACAGCGATTCAAGATGTCACAAATGATGGTGCTGTTGTTTTCTTTGCTATGATTTTTATATTCACTAAAAATCAAAATGATTTTGTCAGTATGTGCTGCACTCATCACAGTTGATGATAATTCGTGTCACTTCATCGTAAATATTTTCCGGCGAGGTGGAAGTAGAAAGCTGCTCTTATATTGCCGGTATGCTGCTTTGTTTTGTTGTGCTGAGCGGCATATGTGTGTGTTGTCTAGGCTTGGCTAATATAGTCTATTTCATGGTGGCTAACTTGTGTTCGATTGAGAGCGACTAGAAAATTTCTTGACAACTCGCGATCGACCAGTTGGTAATTTATTCGCTTATAAGACGATTCGCTTATAAGACGGGTCCCATCTTCACCTGGGAGATTGTCGATATTCTGTTTAGACTCGTTTGTCAGACGAAGGAAAGCACGTAACGAGAGAAACACATTTCAGTATCAAAGTACGTTTATACTAACTTTTAAACCACATTTCTTCTAAGTATTCCCGCGCGCCCTTCAACGAACGAGGCGCTGACTCACAATAGGCTAAAAGATTTATTTAATTCATAGCATGACAGTTAATTTAATTACCACGTACCAGTACGTGTCTCTGTTGTTTATTTTTGTCTGGAACGGTGAAATATGTGCACAGTTCTGAGTGAACTATTTTCTATCTCTGTAGACCTGGCCTATAAGACGGCTCCCCAATTTCAGCCCGAAATCTCGAGGAAAAATCCCCGTCTTATAAGCGAGTAAACACGCTAGTCACAAATATAAAATGCCACAGTTGAGTAGGCCTATCACATGTGCAAATGCAGTGTACCATCGCCTTAGTAAGTGATGCACAGACAGAAGGCAAAGTGTAGGTGCCCTATAAAAGGCGGAGCTCCGTAAATAGCGGAGCTTGGTTGCAGAAGTTTGATGACGTAACCGGAGTCGGTAAAACCGATATTTTGTGTTGAGCAATGAGAACTAAACGGTAGTAAATATAATTGTGCTGCAAACGGTGGTACTAAACTACGGTAAAAAAGTTTATTTTAAAGTTTGATAATTATTGGTTATCTGAGTTTCACAACGGTTCGGGAACAAAAAAATAGGTCTCAACAGTTGTGAATGTATAAAACTTTTAAACATCGCAAACTTCCATGCATTCCATGTTTCGAGGAAACGCATTTTAAGTTGCAATGGTACAACATTTTTCCTTCACTTTTTCTCGTTTTTTGCTTTTGCAAAGCAACTTTTTCCACTCCGGTAACGTCATCAAACCTCCGCAACCAAGCTCCGCTACTTCCGGAGCTCCGCCTTTTACAGGGCCCCCTAAGTGTCTGTTACACCTAAATAATGATTACCAAGCAAAAATAGAAAAACGTATTACAATACCTTCGCGGCATCTGCTGACCTCTGCCACGAACTCAGTGTTATAAGTGAACAAGGCCAGATACACTACGGTTCAAATGGAAAAATAAGCATAGCGAGCTGTACCTCTGGCGGCAAAATATGCACTAATTTTCTGTTTTTACAATTGAAAGTGCACAACATGTGATGTTATTTTTATGGACTGGGTCACAAAATGACAGGGTGTTTTTATTTGGAAGTGGCTATAGGTCCGCAGGCAGTGGCACAGTTAGAATAACACGCTGAGTTTGTCACATTAGCAGCATTGTCATGGTAGTCAGATAGACGTGTCTTACTGTGTGGATGGTTTTTGGTGTTGACTCTTGCCATAATCGGGCGCCATTTGTTTTGGTTGTAGTGGTTGCACTTTTCATGGTACTGTTTTTTACTTACTTTTTTCAAAAGTTTTCAAACTTTTGTGGTCAGATGTGTGGTTTAGGTTTAATAAGTGTTAGTGTTAGGTTTACTAAGTTTCTACTGTAGTGATGTTGTGCGACCTGGGGGGGTAGTGGTGGTGGTGTCGGCACAGCCACGCTGTAGATTCAGTAGATAGCTAATCTTATGTGTGGATTCTCCTTACTGAATCAGGGATCGTTATCACAGATAAAATCCTGTTTAACAATCCGTGTCACTAAATTGTAATCAATTTCTCCTGTACCACATACACCAATTAAATCACCAGAGCTTAATAGTACTTATTTAACCTTTTATTAATCAGCAATAAATAAATAGTATAACAATAACAGTACTTACCAATAAAACAAGGTATGCCATATTGTCCAAGCACTTCTCGACATGAGTCAACTCACACTTAAATACATTCTACTTTCCTTTACTATCTTCATAGTGTGCGATAGGGAGATCAACGACCTACATAGGGCGGTTCCCCCATTCAAGCACTTTTCACTATGAGCATAATTTCTGATTTCCCGCTATTTCACACTAACACATATAACACACATATATATATGTATATATATATACTGTATATATATATATATATATATATATATATATATATATATATATATAACACATATATATATCATACAAAATATCACAAATTTCATTCAAAAATAATTCCTTTCGATAACTGCGTATCCAACTAATTTATTCATTCAATCATAGAACCTAACTGACTCTTTCTGTATGATTCACTGACTGACAATTCGGGCCTGACTAGTCACGATTCGTTCTGAGAAACAAGTAGCCTTCATTTGTGCGGGTAATTTCCATTAATCAATTTTTAGTCGTAGTTGCAATTACTCAAACGTGATGTCAGTCAAGAGGGGTTGATTCGAAGAGGAATCAAAGTATTTTTGTGACCACTGCCGAGCTGGGTTCGATCCAAGCGGATCACAAAGAGATGTGATCGACGTGCCAAGCAGGATACAGTCAGACAAAAATTTGTGTGAGTGTGACGATTCAACCAGAAGGACTTCGACCAAATGCAGCTTGGCTGCAGCGGCATAAAAATTGTTAATCACAATTTTTATGTAGCATCCCGGGTCGGTAGCAGACGGATGTCAAAAACATCTGACGGTGGAGAGAGAACCGATTGACTGAGACTAAGAATTAGCAACAAGTAATCACAAAGATTTTAGCCTGAATCATAAGTCTTTGCACGAACACTTACTTTAAACTGGTCTAACAGAACTTCACTCAGACAAGCCAATTTTTATGATCTAACCTGACAGGGATTCATCCGGACAAGCCTAAACTATTGTAGCAACGGAACTTACAAAAGTCTTCTGTCACGCCACAGAACTACGACAGGAAGAGTCTTATTTAAAATACCGACTTTATGTCCAAATTCGGCCGTATTTATAGTGGAACATTGCTTCAGAGTTTGTTAACACCTCTTTGCTTCATGAGCTTTGATTGGTTGCCTTTTGTTAAGGCTTCTTGTGATTGGCCAGCTCGATTAGTTTCTGGAAGTTTCTAGGGCTTGTTGATGTTTGTGTTTCAACCTTCTGAACTTCAGTTCATGCTCCGTTGACGCATTTCCTGTCACATGCATTTCCCGTCGTAGTTGTCCATTAGGTAACCGTCATGTGCTTTCTGTTGATATTTCACTGTGATTTCGGTGGGGTGACTTGAGGTTATTGTCCTTGGATAACAGTTTGCCAATTTCTATTGCCTTGGCAACGGGTTGGCAACCGATTTTTATTGGTTGACACACCTTGTCGTTGCTGTTACTTTCGTCAGGCTTATTGGCTTTTCTGTAAAGTTGATTTTATATACAAGAATTCATTGTTCAGGCAAAACCTGCCTGTTACACTACCAAGCGTAGTCCAGCCTGGTCCACACTTGTCATGGATTAATGTCATATTGCAGGCGATGGATGAATAAATTTTCAAAAATGAAGGTCCACTGGTGGACCTATAACCACTGCCTGTTTGTTTCGTATTTAACCAGTGTCACATTAGGATACGGATGAATATCGGATATTAAATTTCAGAAATTTTCGGATAAGGATTGGATATGGATATTCAAAAAATTTATCGAATATGGATCAGGAGTTAAAAAATCAATATCCACTCACCTCTGCTATGACCAGAGAAACAAATCTGCTCTTTCATGTGTCATGTCTTCAATTGATCCAGCCCCTTTGCTTGACTCATCATTGTTATACATACTGTAATACCTATCAGGTTTGAACATGATCCGGTTTCCGGATTGCAATCCAACCGGATTCTGCAATTCAGAACCAGTCCCGGATCGGACTGAATTTCGAAAAAAACTCTACCGGATCAGATATGGATATCGGATTGAAACCGGATAGGATCAAATATTTGGACAATACTACCGGATTAGGTTCGGACTGCATTTCACAATGAAAATATTGGACTGGATTAGGATTGCAAAAATCTCCGATCCGTTCAACATTAATTCCTATGCTATATCCCATAACATTTAGCCCAATTCATCATTGTTTACGAGTATGTGTAGGGCAGTTCTAATGGGTCGTTTGTGCGCCATACCTGTTAGCAGTGATGGATTTACGCATAGGCCAGATAGGCCATGGCCTAGGCCAGTGGCGTAGCAAGGGGGCCCTGAGGGCCGCTGGCCCCGGGCGGCACCTTTTTTGGGGGGCGCGCTTTGCTGGAAAGGAGTTTGAAAGTTCTAGCTTTTTGTTATTATTTTTGATTGAATTTTTAAAAGTTTTAAAAGCTTAAACCCCATTTCAATTTTTGTGATTAGAAGTCATAGCCTAGCAACGTTAGGGCTTCGGTTGTTTAAGGTTTACATTGCCCTTCCTCTCACAATCTGATGAAAAAGGCTTTAAATGAAATCATGGTAAATAGTCAAAACTAGCTTAATTAATTTTCTAGAATCAATGGTTCCTCAGTAACGCCCTACATATCATAACATCACCTGACACCTGGGCATTGGCGAAGAAGATTTTGCTGGGGCGGTGATAGCTCAGTGGCAGAGTGTCCGCCTCTCAATTGGATGGTTGTGTGTCCGATTCACCGACACTGAGTGAATCGCCGTAGCACTTTTTGGGCAAGATCGTTCGCGTCAACTGCCTTGGTAAGAAGCAAATTTCAGGCGTTGGAATGCCGTGTTGAGTTCGCGTTGCATCCTCAACATGAAACGTCTCGTGACTCTGAAATACAAACAAAGGAAGTCTTCAAAAGCAAATCAAGAAAGCGACCTAGAAGCTTGTCGATGTTCTCATTAAACAGTAATGATTGGTACGAATGTGGGAACACCAAAAGTACCATCACCGAATGGACTGAATTCCAAGGGAATGGAGTTGGATCAAAGTAACAACTAAAAACACTCAATTTACAAGGACGTGTATTGTGTATTTATTTAAACCATTGTGTATTTATACTCCGCATGTAATCGTAAGTCACAATTAGGAAGAGAGTAACCCAAAACATTATAGAAATTATTTACATTAACAATCCGTATAAAATTGTAAATGATATTCCCGATTTAAACGGATAAAAACGAACAACAACAGAAAACAGTCCGGATTACAGGCAAAACGGAAAACGGAACCACCGGTATCTCCAAAAACCATTCTCGAACGTGATTCGTTGAAAAACGAGAGTGACGTTTCGAGATGTGAAAATCAGCCTATGAGAAACGAGGAGACCGGAGCGGCGCTGGGTATAAATACTCGCGCAATCGCCAGGTTCAGGCAGTCTTCATCTGACTATCCTAAGAGAAGCAGCAAGTTAAGCCGTGGGCATACCAAGCTTAACTTGCTCAACCAGCTGTAGGCATACCAAGCTTAAACAGTCTACAGGTAGTCTTTTAGACTGAGACCTATTGAATTTATGGCAGTATGGGTTACTCTCTCTCCCTGTAATGAAAGAATTGAACTCTTGTTAAACCCCTGTTGTTTGAAGTAACGTTTGTTGCGTGCTTTAATCTATGATACTTGCATTAACCCCTGTTATTCTGAAATAGTTTCTGACAGATGTGAAAATGATTGCGCAGTGCTTAAAGCTGTCTTAATAAAACCACTAGTGAATGCAATTTTGTCTTGTGTTAATACTGAGCGCAAAGTCAAACGACAAAGGGCAGGTCCAGGTTTCTTAATTGTAAATTTGGGTGTGTCTAGGACATGTTCCTGATAAATTAACCAGTGCTCTCGAGGAACTGTTCTAAATAACAAACATGAATGTTACAGCCGCTACTTGCTATCGCAGAAATTACAAAAAAAAACATTTCTTGTGTAGCAGGCATGTTTTAACCTGCTACAACTAACTGCTGTATAATAGGCTAAAGCTGAACCAGCAGTTTACTAAATAGCAACTGGATGCTGACGGAAATGATTGAAACCAGAATGACAAGCCTCAGTGTGAAAGCACACAATAACCACCAGCCCAGACACACAAGATAGCATACACTGATCATGCCCATACCCACACTTCCTGTCAGCATACAAGCATGCATACGAACAATTTCGAATTCAGACACATCACCTAGTGATCATGCTTTTACCCACACTTCCGGTCAGAGCTCAGTCATACAGACAACCATAAATCATATGACCAGACATCATATGACTATCACATGACTTTTTGGGTATAAATAGGGCAGTTTTCGTCTTCACAATTTGGATTGGAACTAACAGCGTTTGCATACTGTTTCAGCCTCTTCAGGAGTTTAAAACTCTTAAAGTTTTGACTTCAGAAGTAAAACGAAACTCTGCCTCCAACCTCTCCTAACTCGACGGTTTGGTTGTGAGTGCTGTCGTAAACCCTGGGGGTTTCCAGGCTGTGCGGCAGCTTGAGTTTCTGACTGAAAACAAAGTCACCTAGAGCGACTTGTTTTCAGTCAAACATGGGTGGCATTGTCCCGGAAAATCCCTGTCACTCTGGACAGTAACTTGGCATTGTCCAGGTTAATTTCTGACACCCAAAACGATAAAATTGGCTTGTCCGAACAGAACTCTGTCACTCTGAACAATAAAATTGGCTTGTCTGAGTGAAGTTCTGCCACTGAAGAAAATAAAAATGAAGTTTAGTTTCTAACCAGTTAACCAAAACATTGTGCTACTGAACAAACACGCTTCCTGGCCCTAAAACTTGCTTCACGAACCATCAAAACGTGATCGCAAAACAGCAGTTACTCTTTACATGAAGTAATGACAGGCTTCCTTTATGGAACAAAATCAATTACTGCACACTCCTTTCTTAGAGTCTAGAGTTAGTGTTTCAATCAACAACATGTCTGTTTATCTGATAAAACTTAGTTGAAACCCCAAAACGTTCTAAGTATTAGTATATCCGATTGCATCGTTGCATGAGTGTATTTGTTTGAGAAAATTGATTCGAGAAGAATAACAAGTTAAACGAACCATTATTGGTGAGTACTATTCGTCTATTTTATGCTACCATCATTGATAAATACAATAAAAGATAGAAACACAATATGTCTAATGATTTATTGCCAGTTTTACATTAGAGAAAGTATCAGGGACGGGTATGGGCGGGTAAACAAGCGTGTGAGTCTTGTGATAACTGTCCATAGTACGGTAAAGATGCGAACCCACTAAAATAGATCATTACTGTACCTAAATCAGATTTTATTCTCCCACCATAGAGAATTGAACCTGTACACTTGGCACATATCATGCTAGTTTTTAATGTTTAGTGGATATTTAGGATGAGTGTTTTCAGCCGTTTTTGAGTGTCAAAATGACACCCACCCTAAAATTTTGCAATGACACCCTAAATTCTGAAAGCCAAGAAGACATGGTTTTGCCTTATAATGAAGTAAAACAATTTGAGGAAAGCATGTTTTCCTGCACGTGGTTATTGCAACAGCGGCAGCGATGATAGGTCGACACAATTCACTGGCACAGAAGTTGGAAGCGGAAATTATAAGAATGGTATCTCTGCATTGTCATGCTCACCGCCTCGCTTCGACCTGTTGCTATACTGCCGAAGATTTGTACAGTATGGTGTACGAAACTGCGAAAGCGCTTTTAATGCACTCAAGGAAGTGTTTTACTGTTTCACCGTTGCGATCGGCTTGCCTGGCATTGCGTCAAATTTCAAAGTTACAGCGGGCATTCAAAACAAGGTAGTTGTCGAGTGAGGCAAATGTGAGAGCTAGGAGCGACATTTTGGCTATTTGGGCCACACTGAAGTTGTTATGAGAAACGAAAAATGTAAAGGGCATTCTTTTACTGCGACTTGTGAACACAAAATATTTCATTATGGTGCTTTCCTTTTGCCAACATTGCTATCTCACCTAACAGAACTAAGCGAAGTTCTTCAGGCGAGATGTTTCAACGAAGCACAGATGAAAGCTTCCGTAGAACTGTGCATCAAAAGCTCTCTGATGCCTCTGCAATATGCGAGCTTGAAGCTGATTGGGAAATGTTTAAGAGTAAATTAGTGGAACTTAGAACGCTGGGTGGTTTGGCTGACTTGTGTGCGTGTGCAGTAGCATGGCGTTTTGGCAGGGCACCGAAAGGTTAGCAAACTGATCGTGATCATC
>Ga0210059_1009892_pt1 | contig 14800 bp, 10 predicted proteins | sample Ectturendosymbi2_FD_188042 | JGI IMG/M metagenome (GOLD analysis project Ga0210059, IMG submission 188042) | Ecteinascidia turbinata endosymbiont from Florida, USA - Sample 2 (SPAdes) (version 2) | ecosystem: Host-associated > Tunicates > Ascidians > Unclassified | place: Key West, Florida...
CTGCTTTCATTCTTATGCGACGATTAAAACTTGCAAGCGTATCTATTTTTCATAGTTAAAGGCCACAAAGATGGCGGCAAGTAAATCAGTCACAGTTTATTGACGGGGAAACTAGTTTCGCGTTTTCCAACGCACCATCAGTTCTTATTCATATAGATTCTATTTGAATTCAAATATTTGAATTCGTTTTCTAACGCATCATCAGTCCTGTAAATGTAAGAAAAATCTTACATGCGAAATGTTGGCACTTGCTCCTGTGAATTAAGTTTTGCTGTTAGACGCATCCACTTTATTTGACATGTGCTTTAGGAACATCAAGAGGGGAAGAGCACGCATAAAATCATAAATTCTGATAAAATCTTGGCATTGCATTGGGATTATAAATCAGTTTTTATCAAAACAACTGTCCAAGAGGCACCTGGTGGCTATTTGGGAAATTGTGCATTTACGTTCGTTTTTCAGTTGCTTGTTAAGAAAGTAAGTTTTCCCACTTTGACTTGCAACACCACATGCCAACCATCTTCACTGCTATCAAATAAAAGCGTTGACCAACATGTCGAGTGAACTCCAGCGATGTTCAGGGAACTCAATGACCGAAAATGAAATTAAGAAAAAGAGAGGTATTCATTTTTTTGTAACAAACTTCTGCAAAATGATAGAGATTGAAAACAATCTTTGATATTGTTTTTATATTTTTTGGATATGATTTTAGTGTTTGTGGTATCTTGAAGTTCTTGGCAAAGGTTGTGAGCCAGAAGTTGGAAAAATCACAAATGAATAACTTTTAAAACATTTATATAACAGTGAAAACAATAATTGTCTGTAAAACTTGCGCCTGGAACATTAAATCCGAGGAAACCTTTTGGCTCAAAAAGTCTCCATCACAAATATCCTGACATACGTATACCAGTAGTCGTGACCAAGCACATAATGAAGTGTAAATTATGAAGTTTTATTGTCGCACACATCTTGGTAGCAACCTTAAGCAGTGGGTTTTGCAGCAAAAAATTTGTTCCAGAAAAGAAGCGTTATGTCACAATCAGTGATAAAGGATGCCGCGGCGTAGTTTGAGCAATTCTTAAGCCAAGAACTTCAGATCGATTATATAATTGTGAATGCTCGTAAAAATATTATTGGTAATGTTTGTGTAAACGTTTGTTGTGAGAAAGATTCTTGGAAATCTTGCTAAAAGGATTTCGTGGAAATATGTTTAGTTTGAATGGCATCAACTCGTCAGGATCACGGTCGTCGGAAGGGGATTCAGGGGGGTCTTGCCACCCTGGATTTTGAAATTTGACATTTTCCTATTACTTTTGAGCACAGAAACGTTTTTGTTTCATTTCGAGTTAGTAAAATGATTATTCACCATATTTAGCCTTTCCTGATAAAATGCTCTTGATCACCACTTTAAAATCCACTGTTGGCACCCCCTGGAAAAAATACTTCCGTCGCCCATGGCCAGGATTGGGACTTACTTTCACGAACACTACGAAATCCAAAGGTTTGAAGAAGAGACTAGATAACTAGATAACTTGATAACTCTCTAGACTAGATAACTTGGATAGAAACTAGATAACTCTCTAGACTAGATAACTTGGATAGAAACTCCTGGTCAAAAGCAACCATTTTTTGTCATTTTTAAATTGCTGTAACTTGGAATTGTCTGATACGCACTGACTGAAACGTTCACCTTTATTGAGTATACACTCATATTTTAATGCATCAAATTCCCAATGAAGAAAATCTCATTTAAAATGTATCACCTTTTGCGATAGTCATAAACATATAGGCTTTGGCAAACCGTTTCATTCACCAGCAAACAAGAAACTTTAATCTCTCGAAACCAGTGAACTTGTTTGCTGGTTCGAGAATTGGTCATAAAATGTAAACCTCGCGGTGACTTCTGAAGCTAAAAATATTGTTAAAAGCACAAGGACATTTATAAAAAAGGTGCGCCATGAAACTCCTTTCTTTTATCAAAGCTGTATTTGGGCAAACACTTCAAATGCATCTTAAAAATTGACGTCTTCTACAGACAATGCGGCCCTGATATTCACCAAAACTAACTTAATTGGAAGTTTCTTCTTCACCGTCGAAACAATAAAGGAATTACCGCTGTGTCCAACCTTGCTGGTCATGAATGCTTTTTAAATCTGTCGAGCCCTGTTTCGGGATGAAGACAGTTGAATCCGGTTGTCTCACTGCGTTCTTTCATAAAAATGAAGGTTTCACTTAATTTCTTATCGTAGGATTGCAAATGCGGGAGAAATTTTCAGGGGCTTGCCGTGGAACTTGCTGCCTCGAACAACGACCTGAGGCGCCGCTAAACCACTCGCTTGTTTATCACTTTCCTTGACACTGCAAGCCACTGGAAAGCCGCGAAGAACAATCCCATAAGCATCTGCGTCAGGAACTCTTGCTTTCTGCTCGACGCTGTTGTGCACCGGTCCGCACCAGACTTCGCTGCTGGTTCATGCTTCCGCATTGACGGCCAAGACTTGAAAGGTGATATGCGGAAGAAGCCAGTCACGTGAAAATATTTCTCTGACGTACTCATCCAGTTCCTCGCTGTGTTCTTTTTTCTCTCACATGCGAGAATGCAGCTTCCCCTTGATTATTATTACTGTTGCTTTTCTCGTCTTGTCGAAATTGTTTTGCCTCAAAATCGAAAGATTTCTGCTCTGTACACTGAGCATGTGCTGTAGGAATGCTGGCAAATGTTATCCTCGGCAAACGGAATGCAAGAAGGCCTGGTTTCCTATTAAAAATCGGCTAAAATCATCCCTGAATTCGTTGTTTCCGAATTTGACTGACACTTGTGTGCTTCAGCGACAACTTTCAAACAAAAAGGTAAACACAGTCATCTTCACATGCCGAATTCTTTCTGTCAATATGAAGCGGTGTGATTGTAAGGTGAGCTTGTACATCGTGAATTTAGATAATTGCAGCACGGTATTCCCCTGGACAAGTTAATGCTATGTTGCATATCAAGAGAATGGTCAAACAGACAAGCGACAGAACCAACCCACTGCGGGGATCAGTCGTACAAAACCCACGAGCGTTTCAATGAAGTCTATGTGATTCTGATTTTGCAGTCTATGTGAATAAGAAGGCATTTCGTTGTTGTGCAATTTCACTGACTTTCACACATGACGTGTCGACGCAGAAGTGAAAGACACATTTGCTGTTCGTCGACGATGAAAGCTCATTTTCCACCACGCGATGAATAGCTGTATACAAGCAGCCCATGATCCAATTACAATTGCGCAACGGAGTGATTGATCAAAAAGGTCACTGACCATTACAAAAATCAAACCCAAAAATACACAAAAACTTCATTAAACACCAAAAGATAAGCAAACCTGGCTGCAGTTTGATTTTCCAACTCCATATCCCAACCTCAAAGCTCACCGCCTGTGTCTTGAACCTCGCCAAAGATAGACTTCCACAGAGAGAGAATTTTCACATAATTGTCAGGTAAAAAACAGAACATGTGTGTATCTAGATGGCGCGAGTGCTTCAATAATAAATGAGGCAGCCAATAAATCGTTATCCTGCGCCGCACGCGACGTAATTACCGCGAAATTCTCGAGACGTCTGAAAGCGTGTCAGTGCTGGGGCAAGGGAAGCCAGGTCAGGTAAGAGTCTGCTCCATCGATGACTGCTTTATGAGCTATGCTCAGGGTTGCTAGGTTGTTATGAGAAAAAAAAGGCCACATCAACCGTTAAAAAAGCCCAGAAAGCACCCAAAACAGCCAGATACAAGATAAATACAAAACGACACTTCAACCACCATTACAGGTTGCACAGCGCTTTTAAAAGACGAAATATATATATACAGAATAAAACTCTCTCAATTAGTAAACATCTCAAAAATTTTGGTCTTGCTAAGGAGTAACCTAAAACAGCAAAACTAAATGCCTGAAACTCCAAACATAAAAATTGTAAATTATAGTGCAGAGTTTCCAATAAAACTTTATCATTCTGCGTCCAGAAACAGTGTCCAGAAATCTGCCAAAATTATCTTTAAATCTGTCAAACCGACACAGAAATTGAATTGGTCAAAAAAGGCCAAAAAAGTCAAAATTAATTTGGCCATTTTCAAAAATGAAAAAAAGCCAAAGGAGTTAAAAAAGGATAAAAATTACAAATTTGGTCTCAAAAAAGCCAAACTGGCAACACTGCGATGCAGCCTTGACATGAAGGAGAGAAGCTGCGGAAAATAATATACCGTCCACGTCATAATGCGTTTTGTTTCCATCACAGTTTTGAAGTGTTCAGGTTTAATACCACGTCCCAAGGTTTAAATGGTTCTGAGCAGTCATCAACAAAATAATACCAAAGTGATGCAACGGCCGACGTTCATCAGTGGTGCGTATTTACTGTCGCACGTGTGCTGTTGTCAAAGCTGTAACTAAGCTTCGGTTTCTTCAATCACTATTCTCTTCACAGGGTTGCATAAGCGCACTGCTGGTGTGGTGGAAAAGAAAACCTAAAGACTTCACTCAATCGGGCATAAGTCTGGCATTTAGCGATTTGAAGCTTATCTACACTTGTCGGCTTGCAATCGGAGAAACTAACATTCTTATCATTAGCTGGAAACCATTTGTACTTTCTCGCAACGATTTACTCTGAAATGTGGCAAGAGATTCTATTTGAATACGAGCTGATGATGGCTACTTCCTAGGCGAAATATATACTCTGTAATATCTTAGTATCTGCTTCTTAGCTGGGAAAGGATTCCTTTCGATAGACAATGCAGCCAGAGATTTACAATTAGACGCAATAAAAGATTTAAACATTAATGCCGGTGACTGCTTAGGAAAATGAATGAATTCGTAAACATAAAGCACATACTTTTATGTCATCAGGCAACAATTTTACAAAATTTAAGGGAAATTCTACTCCAAATTCGAATTTTCCATCCAGGAAAATGGGGCGGTAAACAACAGTTTTGCATCTATGCATCCATTATTTAGTAAGATGCAGGATTCATTGTTATCTCGCCTATTTGAACACCACCTAGTGGCAAACAAAAAAAGTTAAATAGGTTGCAAACCACTTGAATCAATCGCTGATCTATTTTACGCTGTTTTGTAGACATTACAATTCGTATTGCCTGGGAAATATCCTTGTATTGTTTAATAGCTGAAACTAGTTTGTTGTCGGAATATGCAATTTAGCACAAGATTATAGATATTTGGCCAATACTGTAGTATAAATTTCAAGGTAAGTGTACAGGGGCATAGAAGTTAATAAAATTCCCAAATTTATCTTGCCAGGTGCATATAATTTGGTCCAGTTTTTTTACGGGGTATGATATTCAATTTCCAATAAAGAAAAACTAACATTTTCGTTTCATCTTTGGTCACAAATAATGAACGCAACGTTCGTAGGCGTAACCAGTGCGGGCAAAGGAGCTATGCCCCCCAAAATGTTTAGGAAATATAGTCATTTTGTGCTTTGAGAGCCGTTTTTCTAAACAAAATAGTGTGTTTCGCCTAAAATCAAAATTTTGGCCCCCCAAAATTTTTGGCCTCCCCACCAAATTTATGGGCTGGCTACGCCACTGGCAATATTTAGTGTGTTCGCTGAGCCCTGATGCTTGAAGGAAATCACGGATGCTTCCGTCAGCAACATCTAGGGGTGGATCCAGCCAGTAAGGTTAGGGGGGGCGATTTCAGTAATATTTGGTAGTCAAGTCTCATTGCGGCTTCGCTGCTGTAAGAGGGTGAAGTACACTTCACAACACTGCTGTGTCAAAACAATGGACGACAAAATGGCCTTGTATCGCGAATTTGGTGTTCTGAATTGTGCAAAACCATGGTGATTAAATTTACCTTCGTAAGTTTTAGGGGAGCGATCGCCCCCTTCCTGGATCCGCCCCTAGCAACATCTATTCTTATTTCGTGAAAAGCGGATCTCACTCCCCATCGCAGCGCTGTGACGAGACGTGCAGAGCGGGGTATCTGTCCTCCCAGGTACAAGACGTTATCAACGTTCCATTTCTGATGTAGATTGAACCCAACTTGCACTACTGTTGATGACGCCAACATAGAACTTGTCTTGTGTTGTGTAGTTCATGGCAAAGAAGTTGGTTTCATTGTTACCATGATTTGGGGCGATTTTTCACCCACAGAACTGATGATCACATTATGAAGATGGCAAAACTCGATGTCTGTTTCCGTTTTGGCTAAATTCTAGTGGCCTGTTTTATCATCACATCATTGTGGGTATATTGTTGAACTGTTGACTTCTTTTGTCGATCTCTGAAAAGATGAAAGATGTTTCGGTAAAACTTGGAAAAATTTCTATTGTTGCAAACACTTGGTTGGTGTTGCGTTGAATGTGCGATTCACCACGAACGGGATGTGCGCGACGAATAACACTCATATATACGTGCCGTGAACAAGCAAATAATAGAGTGATGGTGGCATGCAATCTCTATTGTTGCTTGCTGCCACAATGTGAAGCTTTGCACGCATGCCGCTCGGGCTTTCCGATCGCAACACTTCCCTCTTTCGCTTTAAGACCCCTTCCCTGTGACCAACGGTTGGGACAAGTGGAAGTTAAGAGTCCACATCTAGTCACCATTTGCTTTGACAAACTGTGAGTACAGCTGGGCACAGCCAGAGTTGGAGATACTGTGGGAAATATGGTTGTGAATTACCTTCTGCTTGGTGATTTTACGTGGGTGTTTGGTCCGAACACTACTGGCCGTCAAGATCTTCGGAATATTTGTTGCGAATATGCTGTTGAACACAAAAATTTTTGCTGCAAAATGTTGGTGTTTCTTCCCTCCTAAAAGTATAAAAAGCAGCATAAAATTTTTATCCAAAAAATGTGCTTGTTAATTTTGTTAAACAAGTCAAATATCTCGGTGTATTATTGCATTTCTTACTGAAAGCTGGCAGTGACACCCAGATACAAGTGAAATCACAATATTTTGCAGCAAACAAGATCATAGTCGCTTTTGTTGCAATGTAAACGCAGGACGCCAATTCGCAGAGGAGGAAGCAGCATTTTCCTTCTGATCGAATTTGTTCAATATCGTTTTAAAGGTTTGAACAGAACGTTCTATTGCTCTGTTTGAGGCTAGGATCGTGATTTAGACAACGTCTATCTGTTCATGACAAACGTCGATTTCTTCACAAGTCAGAGCAGCTGCATTGCAAGCCGCCGACATTTCCTGGCCGCGAGATTCATTGCTTTATGTCTGCTGTAAGAGCGTAGTACACAAGGTGATTCGCATGTTGGTTTGCGTCTCACGCACAGACTGGCGACAAAAGGAAACATGGAACGTAATCCCTCCCCTCAGCTCATCCCTTCGAACGTAAAAGGTCAGCCAAGTCGTAACTACCAGTGGTTTTGGGCCAAAACCGCCATCCACGATCTGGAGACTCTACGACTCGCTGACAAACTACAGGCAGACTTGAAGTGAAAATCCACGCCTTTAAATGTGAGCTCATTACCAGATTTTTTAGCTATGCTTTGGTTGCTAAACAAATTACTTCCCATCAAGCATATGACCCCGTGTTGTTTGAAGAAACAAGCGCCCTTTATTTTTGTCACCAAACGTGACTTCATAAATATCTAAATAATACAGGAAAAGCTGCAAATATTGTTTCAACTGCTCGTACAGCAACTGAAATGATCAAACTCAAGTGGGTGCCTTCTCCATACAACACGCTACGAAGCAGGTTCTCATTTTGCTCAGGATGAGCTGCTGCCGTCACATGAAGCTGTGGTCATCCCCGATAGATTTGAAACCATTCTCCACAGGATTTTCAACTGGAGAAAAATATGCTGACAGTAACTACAGTATTGCACCTCTCTTGTTGCCACTCTCCTCCTTGACTCTCCCCTAACGTCCCCAACATGGGCGTTGGGGTGGGGACCCCAACATGGGAAGGTGGGGGCAGGGGGGGCAAGGCCCCGTGGATTTTGGAAATTTCAGCAAAAAAGATTGTTTTCTTAATTTCGAGTGGGAAAAAACAAATTTCTCCACTTTTGGCGTCCCCCTTGAAAAATTTTGGAAAAATACCCTGGTGCCCCCCTGGAAAAAATCCTCCTGACGCCCATGGTCCCCAACCAATTAAGTAGAGCATCGTGTAGTGCAGTCAAACGGTGGGACACCCAACGATACAATGGTGGCACACAGTGGAAAAGTTGTTGTCATTACCCTTAGTCATTGCAGAACATGGGTAGCCTACTTGAAAAACGAGTTGTGTTGATGAAGACACGACGATTACAGCGGCAACCTCGCGGAAATTGCCTTCTGAAACGTTCCAACAACTCCGGAAATGTGCAACGAGTTGTTGGTGCATCTCAAACAATCCAGGATCGATGTACAGGGAGAGCATAAACAGCTTTTGAAAGAGTTAAACAAAATTTTAACAATACGCTTGTAAAATGAAAACGTTACCACCATTTGACTTTGAACAACAAGACAGGGGTTATTATTCATTGTCCAGAGGCATGCGAGAAGATGTTTAACGAGGTTAGTAACAGAGCATGTTCATCTTATGGAATTTTCTAAAAATTCGTTAGTTGTACTTTAAATAAAGTTTCCGTTTTTCGCGTGCCAGAAGCGTGTTGTCAGGTTCAACATAGTAACATATAACCCAGAACCTCCCTAAACAAACAGACCACCACACACCTTTCTATGAACAATCGATTTTGTCCGAATGTTGATCGTTTGTTCTGCAACCGTCACCCTCAGCCGCCTGGGATTTCAGTTTTTTTCTCCCAAGGTCTTAATTACCATCACTCAGGGCCTTTTATTTCGTCCCGAACATCGGATGCCCTAATTTGTCTCCTTTTCATATTCATTACACCACTAATCAGTGACCTTCCTGTTCGTCTGAGAGTATGTGGAAAATTAGCAGAGCGTCCGAGCGAGCCTGTTTGCAAGAGGGCAGGAAAAGTTAAAAAGTTTACTAAAGGCTAATCAAAACTAGTTTTTGTTTTCATTTTTTGGGCCCCAGGTTTCTTTCAAATTCATGTCATTGGCTCCAGTGGGACCAACGTAAAAACAAGGTTGTCATTACTTTTGCATTCCAGTTCATGTCACGTAAAAAGCAATGCTTATCATCGGCTACCAGCAACAATCGAAATATTCTCACAACGATTCTCGTAGCTTCAGGTCTAAGTGCTGTGCAACTGGTCAATCTTCTTCTATCGCCTCGCAATGACTGATGCTGCTTCAAACTTTTCTGTGCTGAATATAGGGTTTGAGGCTGACATCACAACAGTATACAAGAAAATTTACCATCATAAACGCGCGCTTTATTAATTATTCATCGGTTCGTGCTTTACATGGTGTAACTGAATTACTCAAGCACTTAAAGAAACAAGATGTTAACGCTGATATAGGAAGCATGCTGTTCAATACTGGAAAGAAACTTCTGACACTATTCAGTTCATAATATCTATGGCAAAGTCAAATCGGAATGCAAAGCACTTTTTACCGATCCGCTCTGGGACTTACGACGTTCACAAATTTTCATGTTTTATGTAAGAGTGGTACAAATTGGCTTTTGGCGTTTTGTTTGGTTGAGGACTAATCCCGGAACGAAAAAGGACAAGAAATGTAAGGCAAAAAATAACAGGATTTTGAGAAGAACAACCTTCTCCGAACGCGACTCGTAGAAAAATAACAGAGAAGAAAGAACGTTTCAGCAGATGAATAACAAGGACTATTTTTTAGAAACTTGAACAAGCTGCGATGCTCCGAACGCTGGTATCGCGAAGCGCTTTCAACAACAACGTGAGCTGCACGCGAACGCAAGTGACGTAACAAGACGAAAATTGCTGTCTTTTACAAATACCAGTGACTCAGCAAACCTCGCTTGCCACAATAAATAGTTTGTTTAACGCGCACTCTCCCATTGCTCGCTGTCTTAATGGTTGGGCTTCAGCAGCCGAACTGGTGTTTTACAAGTTTTTACACTCTCAGGCAAATTGAAGGTCGGAAAACGAACATTTGTCGTCGTACCGGCAATGCCAGGTACACGGGATTGTGGTGAGGGGGGGATTAGGGGTGGGGAGGATTAGGGTCGTTTCGACCACCACGTGGCCCCGGAGGTAATTGGTTCCACTAAAAAGAAAAGACCTTCTTGAACAGGCTAATGTTGCCCATCGCTTATAATGTTTTGCTTAAAATCACATGTCACCCGAACTAAATGGAATTTGATATTCAGAACGGGAAGACATTGCTCAGCTGGCTCAAAACATTGCAACAAAAATGTGATGAACCGCTGTTTATCATAAATTTGAAAAAGTTTTGCAATCAATGTCGAAAAATAGTTCAAATAATTGTGTTTTCATTTCGAGTACTAAAAGTTTTATTTTTGTTGACCCTGGCAATTATCAACGTTTATGAACTTGTCTTTCCACCAGTTGGCAAAACCCCGCACTTGTGGATGTTGCTCACCTTTTTATCATTCACTCTCTGCATGTAACTATTCCCTTTCTCGTTGATTCTCTTTTCTACTCTAGATTTTTCTCTCATCAACGCTTGTCAATCAACCTCACATTGCGTTCAGGTTACAGAACTAAGTCACTAATGTCTTTTCACTCTTCCTTTGCCCAAAAAGATTATCGGATTCAAAAGCTTTGAGTGCGTCCACTGATCATCAGATATGATGAGGAATAATTTTCTTAACTAAATTATTAAGACGGCTTCCTACACATTTGTGCCTCACTGCGAACTCAGCATTAATTATTCACATTCTACGACCAGGTCATTACGATTCGTTTCTGTAGCGATTCATGGTTCTCCTACCGGACCCATCTTCAAACCTACAGACTTTACGAAATGCTAATTCATTTCGTAGCAAAATCGAGACTCTGGTTTTGGAAAATAAACAACGAATATACCTATGTGCGCGATGCATTGTTTTGAGCGACGGACTATTGTTTGCTAACAAAGACCAACCACCTCTGAAATAACTGTAGCCGATGTATGGGTTACAGAGCGTGGAGGGATAGAAACTGCCGTGGAGAAATAACTTGATTTTTTTATATGAAATAAAAACTGACCTTCAGTAAAATTGCAACGAACCGATCGAGAGTCTCGGTCAGTATCTACGAAGTTTTGTCTCCACCGCTGTTCTGGACGACCCCGGATCTCAAGCGCAGAACGCCGCGGCCGTCGCCGAATGTATTTCAAAAATACCGTTTTGCAATCTTCGATCCTGTGTCCTTAGTTTTTCTTTGCGTGGTGAATGTTCTCGCTTACAAATTAACCACTTTGTTACGTGATAATGTAACAATCATTTTCCTTTTGTAACTTATTATAAGGTGTGATGAACACTCGCCAGTGATTAATCACTTTCGCACAAATCATGAAAAGGGCACTTTTCATTTTGTGCCACAGAACCATTGCAGTTGACCAATCATGACCCTAACTCGTTACTATGACAAACAGCATGTTTTCCCGAGGAAGAAAAAGAAAAAGCAAAGGATCTGATCTGAGCTGCCTGGATAAGGTTCTGGTTGTCTGCTCAACGCTCTGGATCAGGAGTTTGTGCTGAACAATTTTTATTTCACTGAACATAATAAAAGAGTTCACTTGCAACGAAAACCACGTATATGAAGCGAAGATTTGTTTTTATGATAAAACAATCCAACAGGATAGCCATGCTGCCTTAACAAGCATCAACTATTTCTTTGCTGTTTTCTCCAACACACGAACTCTCGCTGATATCGCCGAACCTTGCACGAAATTACGACTGAAGAAGGATTCAGTGAAATTATCTCAAACAAACACCACACACGGTCAAAATGTGAAGATAAGACTCTTGAAAAAAGTTATTTCAAGCTGTTTGTGTGCAGGGGCTGTCCCAGGTGTCCCAACTTTATAATCAAAAGTGAAACAAGATTTTCTTGATCCTTCGTCGAAAGGATACATTTACGTTTCGTCATATCCATTGCTCAGTTGCTGATCATTTCCACACTCCGCTTCACCGCTTGTTCACTTACAGTTGCAAGTCTCGCGGAAAAAGCCATACTAGCTTCAAGTGCTGTGGTAGAAGCAACTAGGTACAAATGTTGTTCTTACTCAACAATACTCCACCTGCAGCTTCAGCGCTCTGGCCTTAATTTGCGCTTAAAATAAGGATGAAACCAATGAAGGAAATACCGCGCTTGAGCTGCGGTGCGAGCCATAAATAAACTGTTACACCTCCGCACGATTGTGGGAAGTCCAAAACGGCCCTAGCGTAATGATAACAATACATCCATCAACGACTGAACGTCAAGCTTCACAAGCGCAAGATTCTCGGGGTCACTTGTCTGAAGTGATCAACATTAAGGCTTCAAAATTCTAATTGCGCTCTCGCCAATCAATCAACCTTCCGTCTCTGCGAAAAACTTGACGCACTACATAACATTGAAACCATCACTGAAGGCTGCCGCGAAAGGAGGTTTAACTCGATCCACCCTCTTTGCTTCCGCGTTTGATCGTTAGGTAAGTGCAGGGTCGCGTTTAGGACAACGCTTTAAAACAGTCACGCGGGCATGTTCCTTCTGAGGTGCGCATGCGCAGTACCACCTGACCATTTGCGCATGCGCAGTACCACCTGACCATTTGCGCAGTGAAATCTCATTCTCGCGCACTTACAACATTCTCAATTTAATATCGCGTATATACATCGCATAGCCCTTTCACAGCTTGAAACACTTCACTGGTTGTGTGTCTGCATGGTTGAGAAATTTCGTGCGCACTAAAACAAACATTTGCTCAGTGTAAAAAAAAATTATTGAGGGAACACTGGTGGGGGAACATTTATACTTTGGGAACACAGAAGCACACTTCGCATAGGTATTACAGAAAGACTTGCCTCACTTTTTAAAGCAACATAATTTTAAAATTTAGTGTCTGTGTTTACTTCGTCGTATGAACAAATCTATATTTCACGTGGAAAGGCTTGAACGGCCACAAAATCATGTAAGCAGAGCTTGGCGGCAAGGGAGGTTTCTCTGAGTCTTTTTTCAATTTTGAATTCTTTCGAAGGACTTAGAGAAATTCAACTGAAAACTGGCAACGTTGCCACAAATTCAATGCAGCTTGTCTTCAACGAACATTTTTATTATTTTACCTTATGACGCACACTGATTGCGACGACCGTAAATATTCACCGCAACTTTAAAGTTGCAGTGACGTCAGTTCCGGTTTTCACTTAGGAAAGAGTGTTGTTATGTCGTCATCTGAAATAAAGTTAAGTAGAAAAACTCACACGTAAAGTAACGTCGCCTTCACAATTTTCTGTCTCCATCTGCCCTTTCTCATCGCAGCACAACTTTCCTGACAATTGTTATTTACAAAGAGATTCCATGGGTCTACATGTTAGCGTGTAGTTTGATTCTGTATTTATTCCAAGTTATAAAAAATGAAGACCTTTGCTCAGTAGGCGAAACATATACTCGATAAACATCATAGCGTCTGGCGCATTGCTGTAGATGGATTCGTATACAGAGACTATCCAAGAGTCTCGTTACAGATTTAATAGAAGATTCGTGCAACGTTTGTAGCATAAATAATGAAGATGCCGCTAAGAATCATATCGTTTTTCGAGGATTTTAAATAGTTTCGCAAAATATGTTTCTGGCTGCAAGTTGCTTTAAAGTTATGACGTAAACGAAGAACAATCCTCCTACAAAATTTATCACCAATTAAGAATCATACGTAACGGGACAGGAGCCTCCATTGCAGTATCAAAACTGAAAAATTGAGTTTTGCAACATCTGATCAAATACGTGGCAGCTCGGGTCTTTGAATCAACTCGATTCTGAAACGTTTTCAACAATAGCACGAAATGATCTGGGTCGTTTCCCAACAAACAAATAACGCAGCTGCGATAATCACAGCTCATCAAATAAATCCTAGATGTGTTCTGGGCAAGATCGACTAGTTCGGGAATAAAATATGAGTTTCCCAAAACTTTAGCGAGTCATGGTGATTGGCTTGTGATGATTCGTAACAATCAAGTGAACTCTGAACTTCAACTCGGACATTGTTTTTGATGAACTGTATTCGACTTGACTCGACAAACCAAGAATCTGTCCCGCCTCTACTTTAACTTTGTTTTCCTAATCAGTTCACAGCTGCATGCGCGTGCGGCCATTTTTCACTGGTTGACAGAGATACCTGCACCTCTCGATTTGTGTCCCGTCTCCTTTTTGCAACGAATTGTTGAACAAGATTTGAAATTGATGCGGATTTTAAATTTTGAATAGGACCTTTGAAGACCACTGTGGCCTTCATCAAATACTTGCGTCTGTGTTTCCGCAGATCTACGATATGACGCAATCAAAATGAACCTCTATCAAGGTTCCAACCACAGCTTCAAACTTGACTTCACAAAACCTGTCACGCGACGACGACTCGTTCCGCAGGCCACGAAGCGTTTGCGTTGTTGACCGGTTGTGAGAGAATAATAATAAACACTCGGTTAGGCCGATGCGTGCCGGCTCAATAAACTTTGTTAATAAATGTCATTGGACAGCGTGAGCGAAGAGTGGTTCGCATTTAGAGGAAGAATGAAAACAAGAGTTTCCGGATAAATTAGTTCTGACTTTTCAAAGTATCAGAATACGAACACGAAGGGAGCGGAAGGTTCGCACCTATTTTGAAACAAAGCAACGCTTTGTTAAAAAAAACAAAAGCAACGAAATAAAAGTCTTTGTGAGAATCTCGTGTGAGCTTTTACTGCCTGGGTCACGCGCCTTGCCGGGGTTCCGGGTCTTCGTGATCGCGCGTTCATCGAGCTGGTGGGGGGCGAGCCTGTGGCGGGTG